>RCUH01000328.1_pt1 | contig 54960 bp, 38 predicted proteins | sample 2166191 | NCBI WGS metagenome assembly RCUH01 (sample SAMN09932848, study PRJNA488358) | compost metagenome | feature: garden; material: soil; isolation source: compost soil in an enriched community after 214 h of incubation | place: Germany: Experimental Botanical Garden Goettingen | collected... | reverse complement strand
TGGCTAAGAAAGCAAAAGGAAATAGAATCCAGGTTATTTTAGAGTGCACTGAGCATAAAGAATCTGGAATGGCAGGAACTTCTCGTTATATTTCGATGAAGAACCGTAAAAACACTCCTGATCGTTTGGAGATTAAAAAATTCAACCCGATCTTGAAGCGTTACACAGTACACAAAGAGATTAAGTAAGAGAAAACGCAGTTTTCGATTTGAAGGCCTACCGATAGGTGGGAATAAACTTCAGATTAAAACGAAATAAAATATTTAAGTCATGGCTAAGAAAGTAGTAGCATCCCTACAGAAAGGTGGAGGAAAAGAGCATACGAAAGTTATCAAGATGGTTAAATCTGGTAAAGGTTCTTTCGCATTCAAAGAAGAGATCGTACACAACGATAAAGTAAAAGATTGGTTCAATAAGTAACCAGATTCTTTAAAGTTGTAAACTCGATATTGTTTTGAAACCTCTCCGCTATGGCGGAGGGGTTTTTTTTGTATTTTTGAACTATGGCATTATTTGGTTGGTTCTCCAAGGAGAATAAAGAAACGCTTGATAAGGGACTTGAGAAAACAAAAGAAAGTTTTTTTGGCAAGTTAACCCGCTCATTGGTAGGTAAATCCCGTGTGGATGATGAGGTACTGGATGAATTGGAAGAAATTCTGATCAGTTCGGATGTGGGGGTAAACACCACTTTGAAAATCATTGACCGGATCAATGAACGCGTTTCGAGAGACAAATATGTCGGCACAGATGAGTTGAACAGAGTTCTTAAAGAAGAAATTGCGTCCCTGTTGTCAGAAAATGACTCCAATGGACCGAGTGAATACAACCTTCCGGCCCACAACGGAAATCCGCATGTGATTATGGTAGTTGGTGTCAATGGAGTAGGTAAGACCACTTCCATCGGGAAATTAGCCAATCAATTTAAAAAAGCAGGTAAGAAAGTAGTTCTTGGAGCTGCTGATACATTCCGCGCTGCTGCGGTAGATCAATTGATCATTTGGTCTGAGCGTGTCGGTGTTCCGATCGTTCAACAGGGAATGGGGGCTGATCCTGCTTCTGTTGCTTTTGATGCTTTAAGTTCTGCAAAAGCCCAGGGCGCTGATGTGGTAATCATTGATACTGCCGGAAGATTACACAACAAGGTCAACCTGATGAATGAGCTTTCCAAGATCAAACGCGTAATGGAAAAAGTCATTCCGGATGCCCCGCATGAAATTCTGTTGGTATTAGACGGTTCAACCGGGCAAAATGCCTACGAACAGGCAAAACAGTTTGCTTTGGCAACTTCCCTGACAGGTTTGATCATTACCAAATTGGATGGTACAGCGAAAGGCGGTGTAGTCATCGGAATTTCCGACCAAATGAGCATTCCGGTAAGATTTATCGGGGTTGGAGAAGGAATAGAGGATCTACAAGTTTTCCATAAAGAAGAGTTTGTGGCGTCTATTTTTGGTGAATAATTGTGAAAACCAATCATTTAAATTAGCAATCTGCTAATTATGCAACTAACTTTATAAGTTTAGCCGTAAATTCGTGTTACTATATCGACATGAATTCAAATTCCATTGACAAAACATACGGCATTGTTGCGTATTGTACCCTAATCGGCTGGATAATCTCCATTATCCGGGTTTCGTCTTCCGAAGGAGAGGAACGAAAATTTACTGCATTTCATCTGCGCCAGATGCTGCTCCTGATGCTGCTCGGCGCGGCCGTGAGTATTGCGGCTACCATTTTGTACTTTATTCCTTTCATCGGATTGATCCTTATCAATATTATTTCTCTGGCAGTTTTTCTCTGCTGGCTGTTCCTTTTAATTTCAGCTGTCCGGGGTGAAAAGAAATACCTTCCTTTTATTGGCAAAGCCGGCGAAAACATGCTGGGAGATATGTTCGAATAAATAATGCATACTTGATAAGTCAATGTTAAATTTTAAACTTCAAAAGTTTGTCAATCATTTTTTTTTAGTATCATTGGTTTGCTAAAACTAGAATTGAGTATTCTACGTCCTTTATTTCCATTTGATTAAAAATACTCGTTCGAAATTGTAAAACTGCTTTTATGAAAACTAACGGAGTAAAACTACGTGCACTATTCGCATGTTTATTTGTTTCGGTACTCTTCCATGGAGTATTCGCTCAAACAAATGGCATCGTTCGATGCTACACCAATGAAGCTGACGCTATGCTTCATACCAATCACCCGGAATTAGAATCCGCTCAGCAATTTGAAGAATGGCTTCAGTCTGAAATTTCAGCAAACAGGGCCAACGGAAAAATTATTGGCGGAGTTTACCAGATCCCGGTGGTGGTCCATGTGATCCATAACAACGAAGCTGTGGGTTCAGGAACCAATGTGAGTTACGCGGCTATTCAGTCTCAAATTGATGTGCTGAACGAGGATTTCCGGAGAATATTCGGAACCAATGGCTGGAATACGAACCCAGTGGGGGCGGATACCCAGATCGAATTTTGCCTGGCCAGGAGACGTCCCGACGGATCTGCATTCCCGAACGGGGAGAACGGTGTGAACCGGATCAGCCGTACAACAGCAGGTTTCACTGCTCCTCCATACAGTACAAATTACATTGACGCTACAATCAAAACGTATACATACAACGGCGGTGTTGCCACAGCAACAAGAGGCTGGTCACCGGATAAGTACATGAATATCTGGTTGTGCAACATCAGCGGAGGTATTTTAGGATACGCACAATTCCCTCAATCTCCCATAGGAGGAATGGGCTGTGGAACACAAGCTGCGGCAACGGATGGGGTGGTGTTTTTATACAATTCAATCGGTAAAAGTTCGGTAACAGGTTTTGGAGCTCCATATAACCAGGGGCGAACGGCAACTCATGAAGTGGGTCACTGGTTGGGATTGCGCCATATCTGGGGTGACGGAGGTTGTACTGCTACAGATTACTGTAACGATACACCGCCTGCCAATGGTCCCAATTACGGTTGTCCTTCCGGGACAAATTCCTGTACGGCTGCACCGGATCAGGGTCCTGATATGATTGAGAACTACATGGATTATACCGATGACCTTTGTATGAGTGTCTTTACAAGCGATCAAAAACAGCGGATGCGTGCGGTATTGGAAGGTTCGCCTATGCGTGTTTCCCTGATCAATTCAGATGCCTGTACACCTCCGAACCCGAGTGATGCTTCGGTGACAGATGTGTTTGGACCGGTAGGAGATAACTGTGCCGGACCGATCACTCCAAGTGTTCAATTAAAGAACCGGGGCGGGAATAACCTGACCTCAGCAACCATTTCTTACAAAATAGATAACGGAACTCCGGTTACATTCAACTGGACCGGGAATTTGGCGCCTAGCGCTACTGCAACAGTAGCTTTGCCGGCATTTACAGCTCCGCTAGGAATGCACTCGTTCCGGGCTTATTCAACGCTTCCGAACGGAGTGGCAGATCCTTATACGGCACACGATACTTCCGGAATTGATTTCGTGGTTTCAAACGGAATTATGCCGAATTATACCGAAAATTTCGAAGGTCAGTCTTTTCCTCCGGACGTAAAATGGAACATTGTCAATACGAATGCAGATTGCTTTAAATGGTCACCTGCTTCCGGAATGTCTTCCACGGGAACCTATACCAATAACATGGCCCAGGTGCCGTGTTACGGAAATAACTCAACGACCAATGAAGACTTGTGGACACCTTTATTCCTGTTGCCTTGCAATGCAACTGCTGCTACTTTGAAATTTGATGTAGCATACCGGAAACGGACCAATACTTCCAATGACCGTCTGATCGTGCAGATTTCTACTGACTGCGGTTCTTCCTGGACAGAAGTTTATAACAAATCAGGGAATGTAACCCCGTTCCTTTACCAGACAGCTACACTCGTTTCAGGTGAATATTTCCCGACTGCTGCTGCAGATTGGAGAACAGAAACCATTAACCTGATGTCTTACGTTGGTACAACTTCTAAAAACATCCGTTTCCGTTTCAGGGGAGTTTCTGCTAACGGGAACAATATTTTCATCGACAATGTGAAATTTGAAGGAACTACTCCTGCAGAAATCCAATTGGCAGTAGCGGGTACGGAAGTCCTGGACGGAGGTTACTATTCGTTTGCGAATACGGCATCCGGCGGATCCACTACGGCTACGTTTACCATTACAAATACCGGTACAACAAACTTGCTACTGACCAATCCGATCACTGTTACAGGAACCGGGTTTGCTTTGGGAACCGGTTTCGGAACAACAACTGTTACTCCGGGTTCAACCACCACATTTACGGTAGTCTTTTCTCCGAATGCAGGTGGGAATTTTACAGGAAACATCCAATTCGGAACCAATGACTGTGACGAAGGAATCTATAATTTCGTGCTGAACGGTGTAGGAATTGTTACTCCTCCTTCGGCTGATTTTTCAGCTTCTGCAACGAGCATTTGCCAGGGAAGTACAGTTACTTTCACTAACCTGTCCACTTTTGCGGCTTCTTATTCCTGGACTTTTGCGGGCGGAACACCCGGAACTTCTACCGCAACTAATCCAACGGTGACTTACAATACTCCCGGTACTTATGCTGTAACTTTGGTAGCAACAAGTCCGAACGGATCAGATACCGAAACAAAAAATGCATACATCACTGTTTTGGCTGCTTCGGCATTGCCATTAACGGAAGGGTTCACCTCACCAACTTTTCCTCCGACAGGCTGGAGTATTCAGAATGCCAATAATTCGCCTACAACATGGGCAAGATCTGCAACAGTAGGTTTAGCTCCTACAGCAGGAAACTCCATGTGGTTCAATAACTATCAGTACGATGATTCCGACGATGACGAGATCCGGATCAAACCGTTGATCTTCACGGGTTATTCTTCTGCACAATTGGTGTTCAGCGTAGCTTATGCCCGTTACAACAATGGAAGTACGGACGGTTTGCAAGTACTGGTTTCTACCGATTGCGGAGCCACTTTCACCAGTGTTTTTTCTAAATCGGGAGCTACACTGGCTACTGCCGGAAATACAACCAATGCTTTTGTTCCGACTGCTACCCAATGGCGTTCCGAAACAGTGAATCTGACACCGTATGTAGGAAATGCGAATGTGATCGTGGTATTCAGAAACCTGTCAGCATATGGAAATAACATTTATGTTGACAATATCAATATTACCGGTGTAGCTGCTACAATACCTCCTACACCAAGCTTTACAACAACTGTCACATCGGTGTGTGCAGGGCAAAGTATTGCTTATACGAATACATCTACCGGGTCACCGATATCTTATTCCTGGTCTTTCCCGGGTGGAACTCCATCCACTTCTACGGCTGCAAATCCAACAGTTTCTTATGCAACTGCAGGGACTTACAACGTGGTGCTAACAGCTACAAACGGTTCGGGGTCCAATACAACGACGATGACCAACTATGTGACGGTCAATGCGCTTCCGGCTGTGCCAACTATTACGGCGGGTGGAGGAACCTCCATTTGTTCGGGAAGTTCCGTTGCGCTTACATCATCAGCAGGAAATACCTACTTGTGGTCGACTGGCGCAACAACCCAATCGATTGATGCAACGACAGCAGGAACATATACTGTTCAGGTGACGAATGCGGCAGGTTGCCAAAGTTCTGCAAGCACAGGGACATCTGTTACTGTAAACCCTCTTCCGGCTGCACCGACTATTACGGCAGGCGGAACAACTACAATTTGTGCCGGAGGTTCTGTTACCCTGACATCATCGGCTGGAAACGCTTACTTGTGGTCAACCGGTGCAACATCGCAAGCCATTACAGTAACGACAGCAGGAACTTATACCTGTAAGATCGTGAGTGCACAAGGATGTCAAAGCGCGAACAGTAATTCTGTTTCCGTTACCGTAAATCCAGCACCTGCAACACCGACTATTACAGCCGGAGGTTCGCTGGCATTCTGTTCCGGCAACTCAGTTACCTTAACATCATCGGCTGGGAATTCTTACTTGTGGTCGAACGGAGCAACCACGCAATCCATTAATGCAACGACAGCAGGAACGTATACTGTTCAGGTTACGATTGCTTCCGGTTGTCAGAGTGCAGCAAGTGCGGGGACAACTGTTACCGTTAACCCAACGCCGGCGATTACTTTGGGAACACTAACCAATCCTGCTACCTGTGCTTCTGCAACAGGTTCAATTGCTGTGAACGGAACCGGGTCGGGAACAATTTCCTGGTCGGGGACGGCTTCAGGAACTGCTTCAGCAGCTTCTCTTCCTTCAACTATTCCGAATTTGACAGCGGGATCTTATACGATCGTGCTTACCAGCGCAGCAGGATGTGTTTCGAATAGCATTACAGGAAGTTTGATCGATCCGGGAGCTCCGACTCCGCCGGTCATTACAGCAAGTTCAACAGTGCTATGTCCGGGAGAATCTGTTACCTTGACTTCTTCTTATCCGGGAGGAAACACCTGGTCTACAACAGCAACTGCTTCCAGTATTTCGGTTATCACAGCGGGATCGTATACTGTTCAGGTGACCAATGCCGGGTGTAGTTCTACATCCGCACCGGTTGTGATTACAAATGCAGCGCCGTTTAGCGTGAATGCAGGAAGTGATCAAAGCGTTTGTTCAGGTACTTCGGTGACTTTAACAGGAATTTCAACCGGTTCTCCGGCATTGGATTGGAGCAACGGTGTTCAGAATGCAGTTTCATTCGTTCCGGCAACAACAACTACTTACACGCTAACCGGAACAGATGGCAACGGATGTGAATTAACGGACCAGGTTACGATTACCGTGAACCCGAATCCAACAGTTGGCTTACAAGCTTTCGGGCAGGTTTGTACTTATAACCCGGCATTTGTTTTAACAGGTGGAACTCCGCTTGGCGGAACTTATTCCGGTACAGGAGTTTCAGGAGGGAATTTCAATCCTTCGGTAAGCGGAGCAGGAAGTTTCCCGATTACCTATTCTTTTGAAGATGCAAACGGTTGTTCCGGAACTGCTCAGTCCACGATTGTGGTAGATGCATGTTTGTCTATCGGAGAAAACGATCAGTGGACGATGTCTGTTTATCCGAATCCTGCAGTTGGTAAGATTGAGATTGCTTCCGATGTGCCGTATTCCAATTTAAAAATGACGGATGCACAAGGAAAATTGATCTTCGATCTGCCTGTCGATCAGTTCGAATCGGTTAAAACAATTGATCTGTCGGCTTATGCAAACGGACATTATACCTTGCAGGTGCTTGGAGAATTCGGTACCAAGTACCACCAGGTAGTGATCAGTAAGTAATTTTAGAATAATAAACAGGAAGGAGTCAAAATTGTTTTGGCTCCTTTTTTATTTGAAGCAGGTTCGGAAGAAAAACAGGTTTGTTTTTAAGAGAGTATTCCAGAGATGTTCCTGATTTCTTACTTTTGATGTAAAGATGGAGTCAAGCATGCGAAAACTTAAGATTAATGGTCATGGGCATCTTCTGCCGGAACCTTCGGAGATCCCGAAATTTATGCGTGAGAAGAAATTGTTTTGGATAGATGGCGACAAAAAATTCATGAGACAAGACGATTGGGCCAGACCGATTACCGATCCGAGTTTTTTCTTCCATGAGAAGATCGAGTGGATGGAGAAGCATGGAATTGATCATGGCGTGATGCTGAACCTGTCGCAGGTTTATTGCAACGGTTGGTCGAAACAGGATGCTTTTGATGCCATTCGCTGGCAAAACGATTTCAATGCAAGTGTACAGGAACGCCGCCCGGATAAATTTACAAGTGGATTTGTGGTGCAACCGCTTTACCTGGAAGATGCGCTGAATGAGATCCGCCGTTGTGTGGAAGATCTGAACATGAACCTGCTTTGCCTTCCAACGCACTTTTTGAACAAGGATAACGAATGGCTTTCTGTGGTCGACGATTCGACATTGCCTTTGTTCGAACTGGCAAACGAATACAAACTGGCAATCGAGATCCATCCGTACGACGGGGAAAAAATGGTTGCTTTGAAAGATATGTACTGGCGTTTTCACCTGGTTTGGATGATGGCACAAACTGCCGATACCCTGCACATGTATGCCCTGAAAGATTTTGTGAACAAGTATCCGGATATTCGCACATGCTTTGCACACGGTTGTATGCTCGGACAGGCAAACTACGGAAGAAGATTACAGGGATTTGATGGAAGACCGGATTTGTTTACGGAAACCCGTGATCCGCGCGCAAGTCTCGGACATCCGAACCTGTTTTTTGATACACTGGTACATGATTCCTACACACTTCAATTGTTGAAGACCAGGGTGGGATCTTCCCAGATCGTTTCCGGGTTGGATGATCCGTATCCGTTGGGTGAAATGGAAGGTGTAGCCAATTCCTATCCCGGACGGGTGATTGATTTTGCCGTGCAGGTTGGAATATTGGACCAAAAAGAATCCGATGCGATCTGGTACGATAATGTACTTCGCTGGTTAGGGAAGACTTCAATTTAAGGATCCATGCGTAAGAGTATTTTTTTTCTTTTCATTGGTTGTCTCCAGTTAGGATTTTATGGCTTTTCGCAGGGAAAGAAGGATACAGTTGCGCATTTACCGATAGAATACGGTCGCTTTGTCCAAAATCAGAAACAACAGTACGGTTTTTATGAGCGATTGAGCAAAACGGAAGAGGGGAAATTTGTTGTAGATGTTTTTAAGTCAGTGGCGAATGCTCAAAGTGATGTGGTTGACTTTAAAATCAACCGTTCGCGGATTGCTTCGATCGATTCGGTGGAATTTTTCATTCATTCGGTCAAAATCAACCCGGTAAAGATCAATAGGAGCAAATGCCGGATTTTCCTGCCGGCTTCTGCCGAGGATTATAAAGTTGTTGCCTTGTTCCGCGGGAAACCGATGTCTGTATTGCATGTTTCGGTTTTACCTGTCATTACGCAGCGTATCCGGATCATTCCTTTGGTTAAGACTAAGATCAAAAGAGACAGTATTGAACAGGAATTGGATCGATTGTTCAGTGCGTCGAATATCCGGTTCGATGTAACTATTGAGCCTGTTTTTGAGAATGATGGATTTGAACTGCCTGCTTTTTTTGACAATCCGGGCCGCAGCCGTTTGAAATATACCGACCAGATGCGCAACATCCGGGATTTGTATAAGCAGACTTACAAAGAGAAAATGACGAACACACTGGTGTTTTTTGTGATTCCGGATTTTGTGAACCCGGAACTGAAAGGATACATGGTGAAGAACAAGTCTTTGGGTTTTGTGGTGAATGCGGATTCCAAAGAATTGTCGGATGTGATCGCTGCCGAATACCTCGACGGGTTTGCAAACATAGAAGCAATTGACGAAAACCGGAGACATCCCGATCGCTGGGTGCTGGACAATGAGGAATGGGGGCGCATCAATAAAAATCCGGGAATTTACTCGATTATCGATGATTATGAGGAAGTGGTCACAAACAATGGTTTGGTGGCTTATTACTTTTTCGAACAGGCAAGTGACGGAACAATTGTCCTGAAGAATAATAGCTTCCTGGGATCAATCATGCGCCCGATGAAGAAGAATACGTATTCTTACCACCTCCAGATCGATAATTTTCTCTATAAAACGATTTTCCGGATCCAGTCAAAACCGTTTAATGCTCTGCATTTGCTTAGCGTGCTGGCATCCATTTCCGGCTTTATTTTTGGGTTTAGAAAACTGCGTGCTTTCCTCCGTAAAAGAATGAAAAAGCCGCGCTGGGTTTCTTTCTTCTCCCGTTTGATCCAGTGGACCGGGATGATCGCGCTTTCCTATGGCTTGATCAAAGCTGTTGATATGGGATATTCCTGGTTTGAGGTCCACGATGGAATTATTAAATCCTACAACGGACTGAACGAGAAGAAAGTCATCGGTCAACTGTTCGATAATACCAATCCCAATAAACTGGAAGAAAAGAACATTGGTTCCGAGTTGATCATCAAACGTAAAAAGAGTTATTATCTCTACGAGCGGAAGAAGGTATTGTATTTCAAGATGAACATTTCCAAAACCAATGTTCCGGTAAAACTAAGGTTGATCTCCAGTTCTGATTCATTGAAAACTGCGCTGCTGGATGAGCCGGTAGTTGCAGAAAGTCATTACATGGTGGTGAAAGTATATTCGCAAAAAGGAAAATGGCTACGCGACCAGGTTTACAACCATTTGGGAGTGGACCTGACGAAAAAACTACAACTGGAAGATCCGCCGAAGCGCGTATTGATCTTTGTGAACGGGTACCGTCCCACATCCCTGGGGAGTACGTTCGAAGAGAACTTTGAAGATATCCGGACTTACGGATTGGAATTCCCGAATTCGCTTAATCGTTTATTTACGGAAGACCGATACAATTATTGGCATCCCTGGAACCAGGTCGATGACAGTTTCAAGCTTCGGATCAACCCGACGGAATACTATTATGCAGACGGACATCATTCCGTTTCAACATCCAATCACCGGAGTTTGCTGAATTTCACCACGAATTCCAGTATCTACCCGAAAAGGTGCCCGGATAGTAAACACCACATTTGTTACAGAACGAGTACGGTTGGCTCTAAAATGTTTGGTTCGAAAAAAGCCAAAACCTACAGTTTGCTGGCTACCAAATCCAATAAAAGAGGTTTTTCCATTCGAATGAACAGCGGAAGAATTGCAGGAAGGAATTTGTACCAGATGCTGAATGAATTACCGAATTCTTCTAAAAACGACACGCTCTACCTGGTAGTTCATAGTATGGGCTTTGCGTATGCGCAGGGAATGATTCAGCAATTGCGGGGGAAAATCAATTTTGGCGGGTATTACATTCTTGCGCCGGAAAACGGTGAAGGAGGTACCGTAAACAGGGAAGAGTGGAAGCAGGTTTGGCAGTACGGGAGTAACCTGCACACAGTCAACCAGGATGCGCCGTGTTTACAGGACGGCGTTGCGCCGCAATCGGCAGTGAAAGGCCTGGATGAAGAGCAGCGAATCTATATTCCGGGTTCGCTTTATAAGCGCAAAGGATATTTTGATTCCCATTTCATAGGCTGGTACAACTGGACACTGGCAATTCCCGAAGGAAAGAAGGGGTATATCAAACAACGTTAATTCCAAATTCCGAATAAAGAAAATTCAATTTTCCTGACTCGGTCTGAAAGAGAAGACTGCCTGAATGTTGTGTGGTAGTGAAATTTTAACCGGTGAATACTGATTCGTAATTTGAAATGAATCGAATTACCCTTTTTATGGTATTGCATAATCCTTATTTCCGAAGCAATTTTGCTATTTAGAATTATTCTACATAGCATGAACCTGTATTTAGATAGTCGGAATCAATTAATAAGCCTTGGATTTAAAGAGTTAGCTCAGTCAATTATCGGCGAAGTGAACGTTGATTGGCATACCGGAAGTCCCCAGGTTGATAAACTTGCGGGTGTCAGGGATCAAATCGTTGTGTATAATTTTTCCGACAACTACCCTGAAATAGAGAATAATCTAAAAGAAACTTCCGAAGATGCAAACTTCATAAAAGTGGTGCTGATCCTGAACGGAGATGTTTCCAACCTTCCCAAACTGGTTTCATATGGTGTTTCAGGATTCATTGATGTGAACTGTACCTTGAATGAGTTAAGAGAAGCGTTTCAAAAGATCCTGCATAATCAGAATTATTACTGCGAACAGGTTTGGAACAGGATTTTGAACCAGGATGAAGAAATCAGTTCTCCTGCTCAATTCAACCTGACAAAGCGTGAAATAGAGATCGTTGAAGCATTGCTGAACGGGAAGTCAACCGTTGAAATCAGCAAGCAATTAGGATTGAGCCCGCATACCGTTCAGACACACCGTAAGAACTGTTTCAAGAAATTAAAAGTAAAGTCCCTGTCCGAATTGTTACTGTTTGAAATGGAAAACCAGGTGTTTAAAAACAAGACTACCCTGTAGAGGGTAGTTTATTACGCTGATTTTGGTGATTGTTCCAGATTAGTTTACAGGGTAAATTTGCAGCGGTTATTTAGAAATAGTATAAATAATAATAAGAAAATAAATAAATATAAAATCATGAAAAGAATATTACTTAGCGCAGTAGCACTTATTTCTTTATCAAATGTAATGGCACAGGGTCCGGTTGTAACGGATACGGTAATTACAGGAGCAGGTTACGCAACAAACGTTTGGTACAGTTTACGAAATGACGAGCAAGGTTCCCGCACTTCATCCGAGTGGGATATCGCATTGGCTTCTTCGTTTTCTCAAACGGGTTCATTGACAAGCAGCATCTTATTTAACTCCAAAATAGGAAAAGTATATGCGATTCCTAATTCCGATCCTGCAACGTCATTTGATACTTTGTCATCAGTAAATTTTTCTGCATTAACAAACCTTGTAAATGATGATTCTGATTGGGGAATTGGTGCTTTGAGACGTGCTTCCAATGCAAACCAGTTTGATTACGGTTGGGGAACATACAACCAGGTATCTCATTCGGTAATGGGAAGCAAAGTATTTGTTGTACAGTACACAGATAACTCTACAAAGAAATTCTATGTTAACATGATTACTATGCAAGGTAAGTATGAGATCATCTCTGCTGATTTGGCAAATGGTGCGCCTCACACAACTCAGGATGTAACAATGGCTCCTTATTCAACAAAGAACTTTGTATACTACAAGATCAACACAAACACCATTGTTGACAGAGAGCCAGTTTCAAGTGCATGGGATTTCACATTCCTTCAGTACGACGCAACCATTTCTCCAACTATGCAGTACATGTCATTCGGTATTTTGAACAACGTAGGAGTAGAAGCTGTGAAAGTTACAGGAGTTACAGACGTAGATGCTTTTGATGATTACCAGACTCAGACATTCACCGATGCTGCAAATGCAATCGGGTACAACTGGAAAAATGCACAGGCTCAAACAGTTCCGAATGATGTGGTTTATTTTGTGAAAGCAAAAGACGGTAATACATGGAAATTGGTATTCACACAGTTTACTTCAGGAGCTGCGGGAAGCAACATGAACGTGTTCAAAAAGCAAAACCTGACAACTTTAGGGTTGAATGAAGCTGAGAACAACTTGTTCGTAGAGATTTACCCTAACCCTGCAAGAGACTTGGCAACGGTTATTTTGGATACAAAAGGAGATACTAAAATCCAGGTTGTTTCAATGAACGGTTCAATCGTTTCTGAAATGAATGTTGGTGCAGGATTCCAAAAAGTTGAATTGAATACAGCAGATTTAAATAATGGTGTTTACTTTGTAAACGTAGTGAATGCAAACAACGCTACAACTCAGCGTTTGGTTGTACAACACTAATCTGTAGATAAAACATAAAGATGAAAAAAATAGGTTTTTTATTCCTTGCTCTTTTAACTCTGACAACTGCCTGTAATTCAGGTGGAAAAACAGAAGAAAAGAAAGAAGAAAAAGTTGTTGAAAAACGAATCGTTTCTCTAAACGGATCGGTAACAGAAATCATCTACGCAGTGGGTTCCCAAAAGGAACTCATTGGCGTTGATGTAACCAGCACTTACCCGGCAGCAGCTGAAAAACTGACCAATTTGGGACACGTTCGCAAATTGTCGGTGGAAAGTTTATTGGCTTTGAATCCATCTCATGTTTTGATGTTGGAAGATGAAGTTTCTCCGGACCTGAAATCCAAATTGAAACAGGCAAAGATCGAACTGGTAACGTTCAAGCATCCGAACAGCCTGGAAGAATCAAAGACTTTGGTAAAAGAAGTTGCAGAATGGCTTGGAAAAGCTGACGCTGCAAAAGAAATTACCGCTAAGATCGATTCGGATATCAAGAGCATCACGAAATTGCCTAAAAAGCCGAAAGTATTGTTCGTTTATGCGCGCGGTGCAGGAACTTTGATGGTGGCCGGTGAAAACACGCCGCTTGAGAAAATGATCGTTTTGGCAGGTGGTGAGAACGCTGGAAAAGGATTTGTTGATTTCAAGCCTTTAACAAGTGAATCAGTAATTGCTGCTAACCCGGACGTGATCCTGATGTTTACTTCCGGTGCTCAGAGTTTGGGTCCTGACGGAATTTTCAATGTTCCGGGAGTTCAGGCAACAAATGCAGGGAAGAACAAAGCATTGATCCAAATGGACGGACAGTTATTGAGCGGTTTTGGTCCGCGTGTAGCTGAAGCAGTTATCGAATTGAATAAAGAGTTTAAGAAAGTTCAATAGTTCAAAAAAATTCAAAAAGTTCCAATGTTAAAATTGGAGCTTTTGAAACACTTTGAATCCTTTGAACCTTGAAACTTTTTGGAACAAAAAGTCATATGTCAAGACAGGGAATTATAGGTATTTCATTATTGGTTTTATTGCTGGTTTGCTTTGTGGTAAACCTGTCAGTAGGGAATGTTAATGTCCCGATTTCCCATGTCTTTGGCAGTCTTATTGAAAAGATCGGCATTCAAACCGACCTGGATATTACGGAGATCGAGTATCATGTAGTTTACAATATCCGGTTTCCAAGAGCGGTCTATTCTTGCCTGATCGGGGCAGGTTTAGCAGTCTCAGGAGCAGCGTTACAGGGAATATTCAGAAACCCTTTGGTCGATTCCGCTTTAATCGGGATCTCAACGGGAGCCTCTCTCTTTGCGTCGCTATTTATCTTATTCAACGGATTGGTCCCTTGGTTGATTTTTTTCAACGAGGGACTTTCCCTTTCTATCGTAGCCTTCCTGGGAGCTTCTATCGTAGCTTTTATCGTATACAGGCTTTCTTTGAGCAACGGGGAGATTAACTCCCTGACACTCATCCTGGCAGGAATTGCACTGAATGCATTGACAGCGTCACTGACCGGTTTGCTGACCTTCTTCGCAACAGATGATGAATTGAGAGATTTAACATTCTGGACCCTGGGAAGTTTAGGATCTGCTAACAATGATTCCGTACTTTTGCTAGCAGTTTTCACAATCGTGCCGATGATCTTCATTTTCTTACAGGCAAAAAGTCTGAATGTACTGGCATTGGGAGAAAGCAACGCACAATACATGGGCTATAAAGTCAAGTCAATTAAATTATTGGTGATCATTTGTTCCACCTGCATGGTTGGGGCAGCGGTTTCAATGGCCGGAGTGATCGGGTTTATCGGTTTGGTAGTTCCTCACATTATCCGCATTGTATCCGGGCCGAACCACAAACTGCTTTTGCCTTTCAGTGCATTTTTCGGGGCCATTTTGCTTTCGTGTGCAGATATGATCTCACGAACAATTCTGCCGCCAACAGAAGTGCCGATCGGAATTATTACCGCATTAATGGGGACCCCGGTTTTCATTGCAATTATTTTTAAACACAAACGCAAATTCTCGGTTTGATAGAAGCGAAAAACATAGCGTTCGAAGTAAAAGGAAAACACATCCTGAAGCCGGTTAATTTTAAAACCGACCAGGAAGAGTTTATCGTGATCCTCGGCCCGAACGGAGCCGGAAAAAGTACCTTGGTGAAATTGCTTTCAAACGGAATGCAGCCAAGTTCCGGAACGGTTTCTTATTACGGAAAAGAATCAAAAGACTGGACATTGGATAACCTGGCTAAATACCGGGCTTACATGCACCAGGAAAGTATGATCGCTTCCAGCTTTACTGTTCGTGAAGTATTGGAAATGGCGCGTTACCGGTATCCTGAAACGAAAAATCAGTTTAACAAATCGGTGATCGAAAAGATCGTCAATGAACTGAACCTGCGGCCATTGCTGGATGTAGAGTTCAATTTCCTCTCGGGAGGAGAAAAACAGCGCGTTCAGTTCGGACGCGTATTGCTTCAGTTAGAAAGCGAAGGGGAAATCCAGCCGATCAAGTATTTGTTCCTGGATGAACCGTTAAATAACCTCGATGTTCGTTACCAGATCGAACTATTGAAATACGCCCGCAAGTTTGTTGATGACAAGCGCGGAACGGTTATCGTGGTGATGCACGACATTAATTTGTGCTATCAGTATGCCGACCGTGTTTTGCTGATGAAAAAGGGAAATGTCATCATGGATGGAACCATTCACGAAGTGATGCAGCCCGGATTATTGAGCGAAACATACCAAATTGAATTAGAACAGATCCAGTCATTGGACGGGGAGGTGTTTTACAGACACGTATCTTACTCTTCAAACCTGTTGGATAAGAGCCAACGATAGCTGGCGATAAGAATCCGCGTTAGTGGATGACTGAAATAATTGAAAAATAAAGAACCTGGCTCAACAGGTTTATAAAATAAATTAAAACACAAAAACAATGGAGACAACTTTGTCCTTGAGAGAAGCTTTCGACCAACTGAAAGCAAACGAGCCGAAATTAAGAATCAGAGAATATGCAAAGCGTTTGAACGCTTCCGAAGCAGAACTAGTGGCTTTGGGTGTGGGAACAACCGCAGTTCGTTTACGTCCTGAGTTTATCTCAATTTTGGGTGAGATCGAATCATTGGGTTACGTAATGGCTTTGACAAGAAACGATGAAGTGGTTCACGAGCGCAAAGGAGTTTACGAGAACTTCAGCACAACGCCACATGCCTCTCTTTTTGTTGGTGCAGACATCGATTTGCGTATTTTCCCAAGTGCATGGTCATCCGTATTCGCAGTGACTGAAGGAGATGATAAGCCACGTCGCAGTTTGCAGTTCTTCACAACTGACGGAGTTGCAGCACACAAAATCTATTTGGAGTCCAAAAGCAACCTGGACGCATACACTGCTTTGGTTGACAAGTACCAAGACGAGAACCAGTCATCTGAACTGGAGATCGGAGCTTTGCTGCCGTTGGAGTCTGAAGAACTTCCTGATAGCGAGATCGACGTGGAAGCATTCCGTGAGTCATGGGTAAACCTGAAAGATACACACGAATTCTACGGCTTGCTGAAAAAGCACAAAGTGACAAGAACACAGGCTTTGCGTTTTGCACCGGACGAAACCTATGCAAAACAAATCGACAACAAAGCGTTGCGCAGAGCATTGGAAGCAGCTGCGAAAGACCAGGTTTCGATCATGGTATTCGTAGGAAATGCGGGAATGATCCAAATCCATACAGGTGAAGTAAAAAACATCGTAGAGTACGGTCCGTGGATCAATGTACTGGACCCGGCGTTCAACCTGCATGCGAAAGAAGATGGAATTGCACAGTCCTGGATCGTTCGTAAACCAACAGAAGACGGGATCGTAACTTCCCTGGAATTATTCAATGAGAAAAAAGAATTGATCTGTACGCTTTTCGGAGCACGTAAACCGGGAGTTCCTGAATTGGAATCCTGGAGAGAATTGATCAAACAATTGTAATCATGATACAAAAAGCGTATTTGCTTCTAACGATGAGTGTTCTGAGCGGCCTTGCAGCTGCTCAGGATACTTTATATATTCGGGATGAAGCGGGGACAGCTGTGCCATTTGCACAAATTGCAATTCAGGAACTGAATGCAAAGAGAACAAACTATGTTCAGTCGAACGACCTGGGAATCTTAGTGATCCCGAACACAGTTTACCTGAATAACCGGCAGGCAATCGTTAAAGTCAATATTGATGGCTTTCACCAGGAAGTGGATACCATTTCCAAAGGAAAAAGCCACCGGATAGACCTGAAAACAAATGCAAAAGATATCGGTGAAGTAGTGGTAACCGGACAGTTGGGAGCAGGTTCTCTGAACGGTTCTACCAACAAAGTGAAACTGATCGACCGGGCAACCATCGAAGCAAAAGGAGCAGTGAACCTTCGCGACCTGTTGCAAAACGAATTAAACATCCGTGTAAGTCAGGATCAGATCCTCGGGAGCGGAATGTCGATGCTTGGGATCAGCGGTGAAGGTGTCAAAATCCTGATTGACGGAGTTCCGATCATCGGTCGTCAGAACGGAAACATTGATTTGAGCCAGATCAACCTGTCCAACATCGAACGCGTGGAAATTGTGGAAGGACCACTGAGTACGAACTATGGAAGCAATGCCATGGCGGGTACTATTAATTTGATCACAAAAAAGCCGAAAAACAAAGGCTACGACATAAACATGGGAGCGTTCTACGAAACGGTCGGGAATTACAATCTCAACCTCGGAGTAACTTCACGTGTTAAAAACCATTCAATTTCTGCCTACGGAGCACGTAACTTCTTTGACGGATGGACACCCGGAGATAACTGGATCGAATTCCCGAAAAAGCAAAAAGCAGATTCAGGAAGATTCCAGCAGTGGAAAATGAAAGAGCAGTACATGGGCGGATTGAAGTATTCCTACAAGTTCAAAAAGATCGAATTAATCCCGTCATTGGATTTGTTCCGGGAGAAAATTGTGAACAGGGGATACCCGAGAGCACCTTACCAAATCTCTGCTTTTGATGATCAGTATGTAACAAATCGTCAGAATGGAGGATTAGAAGTTATCGGGTGGCTGAAACCAGGACTGAAACTGGACGTGCAGTTGAATTATTCCAATTACAAGCGGATCAAGAATTCCTACATGACAGACCTCACGACTTTGGATCGCCGTCTGTTGGCTGATACCGAGCAGGATACTTCCCGTTTTATCTTGTATTTTAACCGCGTTACCCTGACTCGAAGCAGCATGGATAAGAAATTCAACTACGAGGTCGGATACGATATCAATTACGAACAAGGTTTTGGTAACCGGATTGAGAACGGGGAAAAAGAGATCGGTGATTATGCTGTTTTCGGAACCTTTAACTGGGCACCATGGACCTGGTTGCACTTGAAACCGGGACTTCGTTTCACTTACAATACTTTGTACAAAGAAGCATTTATGCCGGCAATGAACGTGAAGTTAGGGAAGAAGAAACACATTCTTCGCGGAAGTATTGCTTCCGGTTTCCGTTCTCCTTCTATCAAGGAATTGTATATGGAATTCGTGGATATCAATCACAACATTCACGGGAACCCGGATTTGAAACCGGAAATCGCAAACCATGTACAAGGTTGGTATAACTTCAATTGGGAACCGAAAAAATGGCAGTTAGGATTCGAATTGTCCGGGTATTACCAGGATATTCATAACCGCATCAGTTTGGCGCAATCTCCGAGTGGAGTGGATTACAGCTATTTCAACATTGATCGTTTCTACGCAAAAGGAATTCAGTCTTTGGTGAAAGTGGGCCGGAAGCAATGGAATGTAAATGCCGGGTTCAATTACATCGGTACGGCTTCCAACTATTCTGACGGACGATATGCTTACTCTCCCGAATTTGTTTCGAATGTTTCTTACCAGCTGAAGAACGGAACGACCAAATTCAGCGCGTTCTACAAGTACACCGGGAAAGTGGTTACTTACTTTGTAAACGACGATGCTTCCATTACACAGCAATTCATTTCGGATTACCAGTTATTGGATTTACAGGTTCAGCAATGGTTCCTGAAGAAAACCCTAGGCGTTTCATTAGGTGGGAAAAACCTGTTGAACGTAACTAATATTACTGCGGGAAGCGGAACAACCGGGGGTGCGCACACTTCAAGTTCAGGCTCCGCACCGATTGCCTGGGGAAGAAGCTTCTACGTGAATATTACCTATCTGATAAAATCAAAGCAATGAGAAAAGGACTAGTTATCTTATGTTTGGTCCCCGTTCTGGGATCTTGCTTTAAAAAGGAAATCCCGGTAGAAAGACCGGAATCCGGTGCAGAAACTTCCCAGGTAGTGATCGGACCGGATTATGCCAACCAGATCTATTATGACCTGGAGACCAATTCCATTATCCGCCAAAATAACCGCGAAGTATGGGATCTGGCATTTGAAGCCGGAGACAATGGATTCCATGTTTTGTTGAACGAAGCCAAAATCATGGCTGCTGCACCTTCTTCCGAAACAGATATCGCGGCAATTACTTCCGATGCAGGATTGACTTATACCTGGGATTATCCGACTGGAAGCTGGGATTCAATAGCTATGAAAGATTGGCAGAGTTTGGGAACAGTGTACGTCATTGACCTGGGATTGAACCTGGAGGGTACTAGTTTGGGAAAGAAAAAACTGAAAATCATTTCGGTGAATGCTACGGAATACCAAATTGAGTTTGCCGACTTGCAAAGTACTTCCATCCGGACGGCAACCATCCCGAAATCCACAACAGCAGGATTTACCTATTTTACCATGAGCGGAAACGGTGCGGTGGTTGACCTGGAGCCGGACAAGGAAGTCTGGGACTTGTTATTCACGAATTATTGTCAGGTTTTTGACGGACATACGCCTTATTCGGTGGTGGGTATTTTATCAAACCGTTACGGAGTGAAAGTACAGGAAGTCAGTATTCCATTTGCAAATCTAAAGCATGCTGATATCCTGGAATCGAATTTTCAGGACCGCATCAATGTGATCGGGTACGATTGGAAAGCGTATAATTTTGACACCGGTGTTTATGCAATTAGCAGCAACCGCACTTTCGTGGTGAAAACCATCAATGGCCGCTATTTCAAAATGCGTTTCATTGACTTTTACGATGATAATGGCGTGAAAGGTGCTCCGAAATTTGAGCTACAGGAATTGATCCCATAAAAACGAATGAATAAAGAAAAGCGGTCAGACAAAATAATTGTTTGACCGCTTTTTTAGTGCACCTTCCCGAATTCAGTAACATTACCCGGTTGAATGTAAGTTGTTTTGATAATCTGCCTGTTCTCCAGTTCGAAAACGGTGCAGCCTTTCACTAAATTCAACTTGCTGAATTCATTCTTGTAATCCATGATGAGATTCGGAGCATTTTTAGAAATGTAAGCGGAAATATCTACACGGGTGCCTTGCCCGGAAACAATGAACAAATTTTCGGTTTCGTCTACTTTTTGTGCCTGGGTCTGTGCGAAGATATTGTTGCATTTCAGGCAGGTTCCTTCTTCATTGATCACAATGACCCGTTTAAACCGGTTAAAATCCCCTTGCTTGAATTGCCGGTAAAAGCTTTCGATCTTTTCAAAGTTACTGGGTTTAGTACAGCTGCCCGTAACAAACAAGAGAAGAATGAGAAGTGAATTACTATTTTTCATAAACGAAAAGATCAAATGTTTTTTGTTTTGAATTTTCACCGAATCTCCTTTGGAGATATAATCCTTTTTTGCCTGTAAAGCCTTGAGGTTCATGATTTTTTCCATCAAATTCAATTTCATCCAGCTTTTTGAAGTGCTGATCATAAACCAATAAATTGAATGGGAAGTACTCATTTACCTTTGGTTTTCGGATAATTACATACACCAGGTTCCGGTGATTGTCATGTAAAACATCGGAAATACAAGACTGTTTAATAAAATTCTCGTTGATGCAGTCTGTGTTTTGGTTGTATTGTTCCCGTGTGGAGACAGTAATATGGATTTTACCGATCCGGGAGGTCACTTTCAGCAAAGGGATATTCTGATGCCGGGTAAGGGAATAAAGCGTGTCATTGTAGGACGAATAATAATATAGCTTAGATTGGTTCAAATGAAAATAAGTGCCTTCAGCAGGTAAGGCATCCTTTTGATTAAACCGGGACAATAGCTCTTTGCCGAACTGGACGGGTACTTCTCCATGAAAATTGACTGGAGTTCGCGCAATAATTGATTTCGTCAGGTATTCGGCATCCCATGCTTTCAGATCATTTTTGGTCTTTAGATCTGTTAATGGATAATGATGCAGCGCATAATAAAATTGACCTTTTTCAAGATAGATCGGAGGACCAAATTCCATTCCTTCAAGCAGCAGGTTGGACTGGTCTATTTTCTTGAGGATTTTTGCTTTCCGGTTGATCAGGTAGATTCTGTTCGTACCTCCGGATAAAAGAACAATGGAATCCGTTGAAACCGGGAAATAGGCAATGAAGCGTTCTTTAGTGGATTTCATCAGCGGTTTTAAATCAACAGACCAGCTGATTTTGGAGTCCATGGAATGAAAGGTGATTTTCTTCGCCGTTACCAAATCCGCAAAGGAAAGAATTTCTTTTCCTTCTGCATCCAGTAAGTAGTTCCAGTTATCGGAAGGAAAAGTGTTTGAGAATGTTACCTTTTCTTCTTTTAATTTCAGTGCTTTCAGACTTGTTTTTTCTCCGCAACTAATGAGAAGCGAAAGACAAAAAATGAAATTTAGTTTCTTCATAATAAAAGAATGCGGGTACTAGCCCCGCATTAAATGTTACCTTATTGTCTGAATGGATTTACGGATTGAATGTTATTCCCGGAGGCAGATTTGAAAACCAAATAACCAGTTTCAGTTGCTGTAATTTTACCGCGCAGAGAAACCTTTAAATTACCAGCAATAACTTCATCAAGTAAACTTGCATCAATTGGTTTGGCTAAAGAGGTGTAATGGATGCTGGCGAATGCCTTCTGATCGGTACTATTGCCAAAATCAGTTATGTTATCCGCAAGCCAAGGGGTTACTATTACATCATCCAGGCAATTTCCTCCGGCAAGCCAACAGCCGTAATCTTTACCTCCATTATCATACCAAACGCGCAGGTTACGATAACTTTTAGTTTGTTGATTTTCTGATACAGAAGATGTTTTAGTAATTGTTTCTTTTTTTTGACAACTTGAAATTACAAGCAACAAAAGGGCAGGACAGAGCCCATGTAAAAGGATCCTTTTCATTGTGATAGTGATTTGTTCTTCAAATGTACAATTAAATTAAAAAATAACGGATACAAAAGTGGGAAAAATACTCACAATAGTGAAATGAATCGGTTAAACTTTTTGAACTCTTTGAACCTCCTGAACTTTTCAGTCTTCTCCATTTTTGCATTTTGCCTTTTGAATTTTGAATTCCCTTGCCCGTTTTCTGTTAACTTTGCCGCAAATTCAGTTACAATGGCTCAAAAACCGGCAATCCCAAAAGGAACAAGAGATTTTCTACCCGATGAGGTGGCTCGCCGTACGTATATTTTCGACACGATCAAATCTGTTTTCAAAACCTATGGATTTGTGCCGATCGAAACACCTTCCTTCGAACTTTCCACTACTTTATTGGGGAAATACGGAGAAGAAGGAGACAAATTGATTTTTCAAATCCTGCGTTCAGGGAATTATCTGTCGAAACTAGAAACAACAGATGTTGCGCATGAGCTAACAGCCAATGATTTCGATAAGCTTTCACTGGAAGAGCGTAAATCATTAGCACGAATTACGGGAAAGATCTCCGAAAAAGCATTGCGTTACGATTTAACGGTTCCGTTTGCGCGTTTTGTGGTGCAGCACCAGAATGAATTGTCCTTTCCTTTCAAAAGATACCAGATCCAGCCGGTTTGGAGAGCAGACCGTCCACAACACGGCCGTTACCAGGAATTTTACCAGTGCGATGCCGATGTAGTGGGTTCGGATTCATTGCTGTACGAAGTGGATTTTGTGCAGATTTTCGACCAGGTACTCACGAACCTGCAGATTCCGGGTTTTACGATCATGATCAACAACCGCAAGATCCTTTCCGGAATTGCAGAAGTTTCCGGAGAAAGCAGCAAACTGATCGATATCACGGTTGCAATCGATAAGCTTGATAAGGTCGGGGAAGAAGGAGTGATCAAAGAATTGCTTGCAAAAGGCGTTTCTGAAAAAGCCATTGGGATCATTTCACCGCTTTTCAAAATTTCGGGAAGCAATGAAGAACGACTGGAACAAATGAAAGCTTTCCTGGGAAATTCGGAAATCGGATTGAAAGGAATTGAAGAACTGGAATTTGTATTGAACCAAACGAAGGAATTGGGGCTGGAACGCGCAGAAGTGGTTTTCGACGTCACGCTTGCGAGAGGGTTGAACTATTACACCGGGGCTATTTTCGAAGTGAAAGTGCACGATGTGAAAATGGGATCGATCTGCGGCGGAGGTCGTTACGATGATCTAACCGGCCTGTTCGGACTTTCCGGGCTTTCCGGTGTGGGAATCTCTTTCGGAGCAGACCGTATTTACGATGTATTGAACGAATTGAACCTGTACCCGGAAGATACGAACGCAGGTTTGACCTTATTGTTTGCCAATTTCGGCGAAAAAGAAGCGGCATATTGCATGAAGCTGACCAAAAAACTGCGTCAGAACGGAGTGGATTGTGAAGTTTATCCGAGTTCAGCCAAAATGCAGAAACAATTCAAATACGCAGACAACCGCAAAGTGAAATTTGTGGCGCTGATCGGTGAAGACGAATTGAACAAAGGCATTTTGCAAATCAAGAACATGGAATCCGGAGAACAGCAATCCATGACAGAAAGCGAATTGCTTCACTATTTTAAAGTTTAATTGAAAATGGACCATTTTATTATAGATAATCAATGGGTTTCTTTAGAGAAACTCGATCAAATACTGGCATCCGGCGCTAAAATCTCCATCAGTGAAGATGCAAAAGCAGGAATCCTGAAATGCCGGACTTACTTAGATGAAAAAGTTGCCAAGAGCGACCGTTTGATTTACGGTGTGAATACCGGTTTCGGAAGTTTGTGCGACACGGCAATTTCTTCGGAAGACCTGGAGCAGCTGCAACGGAACCTGGTACTTTCCCATGCATGTGGGATGGGTGAGCGCGTACCGGAAGAGATCGTCAGAAGATTACTGATCCTGAAGATTATGGGACTTTCCCACGGAGCTTCCGGTGTTCAGCTGGAAACCGTTGAGCGTTTGGTATTTTTCTACAATAATCACATTCACCCGGTAGTTTTCCAGCAGGGAAGTTTGGGAGCATCCGGAGATTTGGCTCCGTTGGCACATTTGGTCTTGCCACTTTTGGGTGAAGGAACGGCCATGTTCGAAGGAACAGAATACACGAGTAAAGAGATCAATGAGCGTTTTGGTTTGGAACCGATCGCTTTGCGTTCAAAAGAAGGGTTGGCCTTATTGAACGGAACACAATTCATGTCGGGTTATGCTTCGTACGCCATTTCCCATGCACGAAAACTGTGGAAACAATTCAACGAAGTGGCTTCCATTTCACTGGATGGTTACGACGGGCGAAAAGAACCGTTCGGTGTACAGGTAAACGAGATCCGGAACCAGGTTGGTCAGATCAAAACAGCAGAAATTCTCAGAATTTTACTGGAAGACAGCGAACTGGCAAACAGGGAAAAGGCGCACGTTCAGGACCCTTATTCTTTCCGCTGCATTCCGCAGGTACACGGAGCTTCTTACGATACGATCGAACACTGTGCAACGATTGTGGAGCGTGAGATCAACGCAGTAACAGATAACCCGACCGTATTCCCGGACGACGATATCGTGGTTTCGGCAGGAAATTTCCACGGTCAGCCTTTGGCCCTGGCAATGGACTTTTTAGCAATTGCTTTGGCAGAAATGGGAAGCATCAGCGAACGGCGAATCTACAAATCGATTTCAGGAACACGGAACCTTCCGGCATTCCTGGTTGCAAAACCCGGTTTGAATTCCGGTTTCATGATCACACAATACACCTGTGCTTCCATCGTGAGCCAGAACAAGCAATTGTGTACTCCGGCAAGTATCGATACAATCGATTCCAGCAACGGACAGGAAGATCACGTTTCGATGGGAGCAAATGCGGCAACAAAACTGTTCCGTGTCATCGACAATTGCTATTCGATCCAGGGAATTGAGATCTTACACGCATGTCAGTCGCTGGAATTCCGTAGACCGGCACAATCCGGAAAACGCCAGGAAGAAATCTTTGGTAACTTTAGAAAACAAGTTCCTTTTGTGAAAGAGGACGGTTACATGCATCCGTTAATGCAGGCAAGTAAAGAATTTGTAAAAGCAGGAATATGAACGAAGAATATCCACACATCGAACAGGGAACAGAGAAAAAACAAAAAAGACCGGTTCTCTTAACAGTGCTTTGCATTTTGAGTTTTATCGTCGTTGGATTTGGCCTGTTGGGAGTTTTGTTCTCTTTAATCGGGGGAGCACCAACGGAAGATCAAATTATGCAAGCGTATAATTTGTCGATCAACATGGCAAATGACATGAGAGATAAGCAATTTATCATGATGGCTGAAATTTTGGAACAGTCAGCAGATTTGGTTGTGTACCAGCAGCACCGCTTTTGGCTGGTCTTACTAGTCAATTTCGTGACATACGCAACTGGATTCATGGGAGTTTTATACATGCTGAAAGGAAAAAGGCTCGGATTTCATTTGTATATCATTTATTGTTTGGTCGGAATAGGCGGCATGTTTTTAATAGCTCCTGCCAATTTGATTTCCGTGCCTTCCATTATCATGAGCCTTGTTTTTTCAGGTCTCTTTGTCTTCCTCTACAGCCGGAACCTGAAGTGGATGAATAAATAATCCTTCCTTTTATATCTGATAAACCATTGAAAGGTGACCAAGCAAAGCTGAAGTCACCTTTTTTAATTTTTAGAACTCTTTTGAACCGGTAAACAGTTGATCACCCTGGTAACTTTCACTAAACTAAACGGTTAGTAATCACTTTTTAATCAAAATTCCGTACCATTCAGTTCATTTTTAGACACTTTAAATGGTCATTCGATGCACTTAGCTAAATGATTCTGCATTTTAAAAAACGTTAAAATAGTTCGCATACATTTGTTTCATGTGAGTTTTAAGAGATTGCGAAGGGCCCTCCACTTTCGAGAAATTCATAGCATAATCAATTGATGTTAAATCTATTAAACTATGAAAACATGCGTAAAAATTTACTTTTAGGTGTCGTTTCGATCATGGGACTGATTTCTTCCGGAAATTTAGTCGCCCAGGAAACACACGGAGGTTGCGGATTGGAGAAGGAACGTCAAAAACTGCTGGCTGAAAATCCCGGATTGGAACAAGATTACAGGAAACTGGTGAACCGTGTAACGGAGACTCGCATCGTGAGGGGAAAATCTGCCACGATTCGTGTTATTCCGGTTGTATTCCACATTCTGCATGAGTATGGAACTGAAAACATTACCGATCAGCAGGTGCAGAACCAAGTCATGATCCTGAACCGGGATTTCCAGGGATTGAACCCGAATCTTAACCTGATCGCGGAACCTTTCGATTCGATTATTGGGGATGTGGGACTGGAGTTCCGCCTGGCAACTATTGATCCTTACGGAAACTGTACCAACGGGATCGAACACATTTACAATCACAACACCAACCAGGGAGACAGTTATTCGAAAGTCAATCAGTGGGACCGTGACAAATACCTGAATATCTGGGTTGTCAAAACCATGGATGATGCGGGCGTTGCCGGGTTTGCACATTATCCCACGGATGTCACCGGAACAGGATTCTGGCGAGATGGTGTGGTGGTATTGAGCACTTATGTCGGAGAAGTGGGAGTTGGAACGGCTACTCAGTCAAATCCGAGTACTTTGACTCACGAGATCGGTCATTACCTGGGGTTGTCTCATACCTGGGGAAATACAAATACTCCGGCTGTGGCAACCAATTGCAGTATCGACGATGGAGTTTACGATACACCCAACTGCAAAGGAGTTACTTCCTGCCAGTTAACTTCCAATTCCTGCGAGGACGGTACCAATCCATCGGATTATTGGTATCCGAACGATGTGATCGACAACGTACAGAATTTCCTGGAATACTCCGGCTGCCGGTTCATGTTTACGAACGGCCAGGCAGAATTCATGAACAATGTGCTGGACCAGACCACAAGCGGCAGAAACAATCTGTATAAGATCGAAAACCTGGAAGGAACAGGTACCGATTCGCTGTTTGCCGTAACCTGTATCCCCGTTGCGGATTTTTATGTCGATGTAAACGGTGCATCATCGAATTTAGGACCAAATGCCAATGCAATGACAGCTTGTGTCGGGAACCCGATTGAATTCAAGGATGCTTCCTGGAAAGCAGGAGTTACTTCCTGGTCCTGGAGTTTCCCGGGGGGAAGTCCGGCAACGTCTACAAACCAGAATCCGGTAGTGACTTACGCTGCGCCGGGATGGTATTCCGTAACATTAAGCGTTCAGAATGCCATTGGGTTGGATACAAAAACAGTCAACCAAATGATCTATGTGCAGGGAGATTGGGCGGAATACACAGGTCCGCGCATGGAAGATTTCAACCAGCACGGCGATTTTTGGATTACTCACAACCCGGAGGATAATTATGCTTCATTCAATCGCGTTGAAACCGGGGGTAAAAACAATTCAGCATGCTTTAAATTGAATAATTTCAAAGATATTTCGGGCGTTCAGGCATTTACGGAAGATTGGTACTACGATAATCGCCTGGGAAATGCCAAAGATTACCTGATTTCACCGGCTTTTGATTTGAGAAGTACTACCAATGTTAACATCTCATTTGATTATGCCTACGGAACGAGAGCTACGGAAACAAATAATATTACTGAGAAACTGGTGGTTTATTATTCCCGTGATTGTGGTAAAACGTGGGTTCAAAAAGAAGTCATTACAGGAGCCAATTTAATCACGGCAGGGATGCAGGATGGAGATTTTGTTCCTGGCAGCCTGGATTGGAAAACAGCAAGTTTTACGCATACATCCAATTCGGCGGATAACAAGACCAAATTCAAGTTTGAATTCGTTGCTTCGGATTATTCATCCAACTTCTATTTTGATAATTTCAACATCACCGGGACACTTGGAATTGAGGAGAATGGACTGTCATCTTCCATCACGATTGCACCGAACCCGGTTACAAGCGGATCTGACTTGTCGGTGGAAGTTGCAAACGCCGAAGCGGGAATGAAACTGATCGTAATGGACCTGAAAGGTGCAGTTATTTCAACTACGGAAGTTCCTGTATCTTCCGGTGCACAAACCGTTTCAATCCCAATGAATGTTGCAAAAGGATGTTACATTCTCAATGCCCTTCAGGGGACAGCTAAATCAACACACAGAGTGGTCGTTTACTAAGCAATGATCAATTATGAGTGATTGAATTATCAAGGGGTGGATCTTACCGGAACGCCTCTTGATAATTCATCATTAAACTTATGATTTATAAATATTTAGCAGTGATTTTACTGTTTTCCTTTTTATAACGGTGGAATATGTGCTATCTTTGCACCAAAATTCCAAGTATTTCTAATGATTTCAGTAAATAATCTTTCTCTTCAATTTGGTAAACGTGTCCTTTTTGACGATGTAAATCTCAAATTCGGTTCAGGTAACTGTTACGGTGTTATCGGTGCTAACGGTGCTGGTAAGTCTACTTTCCTGAAAATTCTGACCGGTGAGCAGGACCCGACTTCCGGACGAGTGGAACTAGAGCCGGGAAAACGGATGGCGGTATTAAGCCAGAACCACTTTGCTTTTGACCAATACGAAGTGCTACACACGGTAATCATGGGACACAAACGTTTGTTTGAAATCATGACCGAGAAAGATGCTTTGTATGCGAAACCGGATTTTTCAGACGAAGATGGAATGCGTGCTTCTGAATTGGAAGCAGAATTTGCTGATCTGGAAGGATGGAATGCAGAAACAGACGCAGCTACTTTGCTGAGTAATCTTGGGATTGACGAGAGCAAGCACTACATGAAAATGGAAGATGTTCCGTCTGAATACAAGGTGCGTATCTTGTTGGCTCAGGCACTTTTCGGGAACCCGGATGTATTGGTACTCGATGAGCCTACCAATGACCTGGATTTGAAGACGATCAGCTGGTTAGAAGATTTCTTGCTGGATTTTAGAAATACAGTGATTGTTGTATCGCATGACCGTCACTTCTTAGACACGGTTTGTACGCATATTTGCGATATCGATTTCAGTAAAATCAATGTATTTACCGGTAACTATACGTTCTGGTACCAATCTTCGCAGTTGGCAGCTCGTCAGCGCGCGGATAAGAATAAGAAAGCGGAAGATAAGAAGAAGGAATTACAGGATTTTATTTCCCGCTTCTCGGCCAATGCTTCCAAATCAAAACAAGCTACCAGCCGTCGTAAATTGATCGATAAACTGGACCTGGAAGAAATCCAGCCTTCTTCACGCCGTTACCCGGGAATTGCATTCCAGCAGGAGCGCGATGCCGGAAACCAGATTTTGACCGTTAGCGGGTTAACTAAAATGCATGAAGGAGAACACGTGTTCAAGGATCTTTCATTCACATTGAACAAAGGAGATAAGATTGCCATTGTTTCCAAGAATTCATTGGCAATTACACAGTTTTTTGAAGTGTTGAACGGACACATGAAAGCGGATAAAGGTGATTTCACATACGGTACTACCATCACCACTGCTTATTTGCCTAATGATAACTCTGCTTTCTTCGAAACGAAATTGTCCTTGATCGACTGGTTGCGTCAATATGCTCAAACAGACGAGGAAAAAGAAGAAGTGAACCTTCGCGGATTCCTGGGGCGTATGTTGTTCTCCGGGGAAGAAGCGTTGAAAAGTGCTACTGTACTTTCCGGAGGTGAAAAAGTGCGTTGCATGTTGTCGCGAATGATGTTGGCAAAAGCAAACTTCCTGATGATGGATGAGCCTACGAATCACCTGGATTTGGAATCGATTACGGCGCTGAACAACGGAATGTCGGCTTTCGAGGGAACCATGATCTTTACATCACATGACCACGAGTTGGTTTCTACGGTTGCAAACAGAATTATTGAAATTACTCCAAACGGGTTCATTGATAAAATGATGCCTTACGATGAATATTTGCAGGATGCTAAAATTGCAACATTGCAGGAAGAGCTTTATGCTTAATGACTATAGTATAAAAAACGAAAGGACTGTCTTAAAAAAGATGGTCCTTTTTCGTTTAAGCAATATGGAAAACATTGTTTGATGAGTACATGCTCTAAATTTTCCAAAGAAATCTAGACTGCATATAAACGTTTGACATCCTTCGTTTTCATTGTCAGGCGTAAAACAAGCAGCATAAAAATTCCTGCTATCCCGAATATCAGTTGAGTTTGAAATACATCGGCCATGGAGTAGGCTTCTGCCATGCTGGAATCGTCCGGTTTGAATGTGGCATTGTACATCCCGTGAAAATTAGCCAAGGCATGTAAAACGGCCACCAATATAATATTCCTGTAGCGAACAAAAAGACCTTGAAAAAACAGCCCCATGAGAAACGCATACATGATTTGATTTAAGACGGAAAGAATGTCCATACTTCCCGTTATCAGATTACCAATGTGTAGAAACGCAAAAATGACCGAAGCGATAACTATCTGTGCAAATGCGCTTCTTTGTGGGGATGCGGCTACCACTAAGCCAAAAATAATCCATCGGCACAATACTTCTTCTGAAAAGCCTACACTAAAACAGTGTGCGTAATATGCCGCCAGATTTTCCCAACTGTAAAGAGTTCCTACATAGGGTAAAGAAAAACGCAGCGATAGAAAAAGGAGTATTCCTACAACAATAAATACTCCCACATTATTATTGAATACTTTTTTTTCATCAAAGAAAGCTTCTTTTCTGAACGCAAGGTAAAAACCTGACAATAGCAGTAATTTACAGGTTGCAGATACGATAAAAGCAGCTGTGTCGGCATCCTGTAATTGATAATGATGTATTATCCCTCCTGCAATAACCTTCATCAGCAAGATTGCAATCAAAAGTAAGATCAGAAAATAAAGAAGAAATTTTTTCATAAGTGAAAAACAAAAGCCCCTGTGTCAATTGATGTGGGGGTATTATACCATTTGAACGTTATTTTTCAGACAAACCTAGTAATCCGACTATGGAATATCAACCGTGTTTTTACTGAAAGTAATTTGCGGAAAACCACATTTTTACCAGTTGTTATGATCTGCATTTGATAAATGAAATTTGAGTTGATCAGTTTACTTAAAGTAATTCACTCAAAATCTTCGTAAATTCGTTTATGAGTATTCCCGAAAGATCCTATTTGTTACGTCACAAACTCATTTCAGCACTCCGTGATTGGGATGTAAAAGGAATCAGAAGGCTCTCGGTCAGTTTGCCGAAGATCCTCTTACCTGATCCGAAATCAGCTGGAAAACATGTGTTGAAAACGATTCATGGAGTGAAGATCCTGATTGATCCGTCTTTAGATAAGGGAGTGGAACTGGCCCTTTTCGAAACCGGGACCTATGAGAAAGGAACCATCCAATTGCTGAAGAACTATTTGCAGTCGGGTTCTGTATTCCTGGATATCGGGGCAAATATCGGGTTGATGTCGGTGATAGCTTCCGGGTATGTTGGTGATGAGGGAAGAGTATATGCTGTGGAAGCAAATCCGAATACCGTTGCTATTTTAAAGGCGAATATTGAATTGAACCGTTGCAGAAATGTGGAATTGATCCCCGTTGCGCTTTCAGACGAACAGGGAACTGCAGTATTGTTTGAGAACTGGGAAGTTAACAGGGGTGGGGCATCGCTGATCTCACAAAGTAATGAACAACAGGGAATCGAAGTGAAAATGGAACGGTTAGACGACCTGTTCAACGAAACCGACCGGGTAGACCTGGTAAAGATCGATGTAGAAGGATTCGAGCCGCAGGTAATCAAAGGCGGAATGTCCTGGTTCAAAAAACAGCAGCCTGTTTTCATTATCGAGGTTTCCGAACAACGTGAAAAAGAGCAGGGACCAAGTCCACTTGAAATCATGCAGTTGGTTCGAACAATCGGGAACTATTCGTTTTTCAAACAAAAAGGAACAAAAGAACGCAGGGGAAAACTGGTCCAAATTAAAAACGAACGGGATTTACCCAGCCACGATAACCTGATTTGTATTCCAAATAAGCAGGTGATTTAAATCTTGATGAAATTGGAATGAGTCACTTCTCCGGTTTGAGTGTTGATGATTTTTACCAAATGCAAACCTGTACTAAGACTACTGATATCCAGGTATTTGTTCTCGTAGTCAATAACTCCTGAAAGTTCCTGAGAACCATAGGGTGAGAAAATTTCGATGGTATATGCCTGGAACTGGTCAAAAGGAACTCCGAATGTAACCAGGTTTTGAGCAGGATTCGGATAAGTATTCCCGGTTAAAGGTACTTGAATTTCAGGAATTGAAAGATTTTCGTAAACCACTGTTCTTCCGTTTTTTCTAACAATTAGTTCCGGAGATTCGCTTCCAAAAAGGTTTGCAGAAGTAATTTTGTGAACCCCATCCCCAACTACAGTAATTTCTTCCGCGTTATTCATGTCAATGGAATTATAACGGTTGTCATAATAGCCAAAATCAGGATGATCATACGTACTGACCATGTCAAAATCGTTGTCGGAATCAAAATCATCGAAATGGAACGGGAAGGTGTAGTAAGCGTATGGACTTGGTATTGAACCGGTGAGAGCATGGAAGTGAAAATTCATGTTCCCGTCATTTAAAGCAGCTCCGATGAAAACATCAGTAGAATTAACACCTTTAAAAACAATGTCCTGATGCCCGTCCAGATTCACATCTAAAATAAAGTAATCAGAGTTATATTCAATCGCATCAATACCAGAAACATACCGGATCGTTTCTTCAAATCCGGTTCCATCGTATGGATAGAATTTTAGGTAATCGGGTCCAGGAACCATGAGTTCCGGTTTTGAGTCCCCGTTAAAATCTGCAAATTTGAATTTGAAACCTTCTGCCCAGGAATAGGGGTAACTAACCGGTATTTCCAGTTCACTGCCCCAGCCATTCGCTGTGTTTAGTCGGCAATTAAACTTTGTTCCGCTGGAAGATTGATAAAACAGGTCCAATTTGCCGTCATTATTCAACTCAAATAATTCAAGTTCCCTGATGCCAACATTGAGCGAAATGAAATTTCGGGAAAAATCATAATTGTTACCTTGATTGATATAGGCAAATAATGAATCCTCCGAGGTTGCTACCAGGTCATAATCTCCATCCTGATCCACATCTCCGATAGCGGAAAGGTAGATGGGAGTATAAGCCGAATTACTGAAAAAATTAATGGCACCGAACTTTCCGTCTCCTTCATTGGATATCCAGCCATTGGTATAAACCAGGTCTTTCATACCATCATGGTTAAAATCGATACAGGATAAGTCGTCCTCATTCAGGTATTGATTCAGGATAGTTGTATAGCCCAATGAACCGCCGTTGTTTAAAGTCAAGCGTACATAATACGGTCCCTCAGTGATCAGGAACAGAAAATCACGCTTCCCGTCATTATCAAAATCAGCAAAACGAAGCATCGTATAAGGTGTGGTGAATCCGACAATTGGAGGAACTGAATTTGAAAAAGTTCCCTGGTTGTTAGGGAAATAAGTGAGTTTGCGGTCAGTTGCTAAAACAACGTCTGTGAAATTATCTTCGTTTATATCAAACAACTCAAAGGAAGTGGAAACAGGTGTCTGGAAAGCAGATGTCTGGTAAGTAAAATTAAAGTTCCCCGTATTGGTACCGACAATCAATTCAGGAACATTGTTTTGAAATACAATATCCTCCAATCCATCGTTGTTGATATCTCCGTATCTGAAATTTACAAGCTTTTCATCAAACTCCGAAGTAACCAGGTTGGCAAATACATAATCGTTACCGATGTGTTTAAGAATACCCAGATAGCTGTAATTACCGGAACTCGCATTTGAACTAAAAACAATATCCATACTTCCGTCATTGTTCATATCCTTAATCTCAAAATCCCAGATATAATTAGTTGTACTGTAAATTGTTTGAGCATTCTGAAAAATTTTAGGGTCAGAGGTGCCTGCAAAGATTTTGATAGAAAAAGAACTGGCATAAATAATATCTGTGAACCCGTCTCCGGTAATATCGAATAGCTTCAATCCCTTTGAATGCACAGTTGATTCAGTTCCTTCGATGGAGAGAGTGTCAGGAAAATCAAAATTTCCGTTACCCAGGTTCTTCAAGAAGTAAAACCCGCATTTATTTGACGCATTATTATAAGTACCGATTAAATCCGGTAAGTTATCAGAATCTAAGTCCAGGAAATCCATGTGAGAATTAAATCCTGGAGGATAATAAACAGATCGCTTCCGGTCGGTTGATTGGAATAGGTTTCCCTTATTTAAGTGGATTATTAATTCGTTTATTGCAGGTGTAACAACATCCTTATAACCGTCATTATCAATATCAACCGTAAAAATCCGCATGCCTAGAATTTGTTGATAACTGTGTGTTACGGTTTTAGGGTAGCCAAATTGTGCATGTACATGGGAGAGAACAGGAAGCAGTAAAAGGACTAAACAGATGAAGGATTTCATGATAGAAATGATAATTTAGATTTAGATAGATAATACAAAGTTACAAAGAAAAGTAGTTCACACTGAATTCCTGGAAAATCAAAAATAATAACCGATCGATAAAAAAGCAGTTGGTTTGCTGAAGCTGCTGATTTTGGAAACATTCAGGTTGATAGGACCAAGGATTGTTTTGAAGCGGATATTGATCCCGTAACCGATCGAATTGGTATAATCATAAGTTTTATTCGGATCTTTTTTGGAATAATTGAAGGCTTGCTGGATATTCTTCCCGAAAATGTCCACTTCAGAGGCACTGTACAATACATTGACGTAAGGAGTCACGAATAATTTCCGGATCACTTCCCACTGTATGCCGAATCTGAAAGTATAAAATGCCTTCGAACTGATCTCGCCGTTCCGGTAGCCCCATAAATCAATTGATCCGTTCCGGGAGGTAGTATTCACTCCGCCAATACTGAAATATTCCGCAAAAGAAGTGCCTTCGTCCAGTGTTTGAAGTGTACTTGTGCTCTTTAACTTGTAAAGCTGATCGACCACGAAACCGGTTTTGGCAGCGGCTTGTAAACTGATCCGGGAAGCAACTTTGAAGTATTTTTCAAACGTGAGGGTAACACGGTAACTGGGGTTGAACTTGTATTTTTCTTTCAGCGATACCGTTTGTATACCGTTTGAAATGGTATCCATTAAAAGGATTTCAGATCTTACTTTTTCGTAAGAGAACAAAGCAAAACGGTTCTCGAAATAAAGATTGCTTCCTTTAACAGGATAGAACAAATTGTTCAGCGTATTGCGCTGGTAATTCAAAAACAGGCTGAAAATCGTTCCGTCGATCTTTCGCGGATGTAATTGATTGAGCGTGTTGTCCTCAAACAAAGGTTTTAAAGAAGAGTTCTCATACATGACTCCGAATGCCGCCGTAGACTGAACATTGATGTTGTAAGCCAATGCAGTTGAAAGCATGTTGTAATTATTCCGGTAAGTATCCTGCAAACCACCGCTTGCCGTGAAGAATTTCTGTTTGATGTTCTCGTTGTAAAAAGAAGTGAAGGTGCTGAAGCGGGATGCACGGATATACTTCCGGTAATTCACCCGGAATTTCAACGATTCCGCCAAATCCACCGAAAGCACGATCCGGGAATTTTTACCCAGGATATTTCGTGCGGTGTAATTTAAGAAAACACCCGCACCGTATTCCGTGTCGTAGTGAACCGAAGCTTTGAAAGCCATTTGGAAATCTTCTATAACGTGCAGTTTCACATCAGCGCCTTTGATACTGTCTTCCGCAACGGAATAGTAAACTTTGGTGAAATACCGGTTGGAATAAGCATCCACAATGGAATTGTCCAGGTCCTTGTAAGAAGTGGAATCTCCGGGTTTCAGGTTCAGGCGTTTGAGAATGAATTCTTCCGTTTCTCCCGAAGTAACTCCTTCGATACAGATAGAACGCACCAAAAACTTTGGGTTATCATCTTTGAATGGCGGCCGGATATACGGACCGTTCAAATCATGAAACTGTTTGGCAAGTTTCACCAATTGAGGACGTACCAGTTCTACTACCTCTGTTCCTTTGTCAATAATTTGAAGGGCAAACTTAAAATCACCGGCATTGTATTGAAGCATATTGGTTGTCAGGTTATTGAAAATATGACAAGCTTCAATATCGTCTTTTGCTTCCTGGATTCCATAGAAACTACTGGATTGGATCAGGAGTTTGTTGATGGTGTTCAATTCATCTTCCGCCAATAAGCGCCCGCCGGTATAACTCCCGATAATAAAATCGGCTCCCATGGCCTGGAGTTGTTTTACAGGGAAATTCACGATCAACCCTCCATCGACGAGTAAATGATTGTTCCATTTGATCGGACGGAAAACGGTTGGGATAGACATACTTGAACGCATGGCGAGTGCCAGGTTGCCTGAATCCAGTTCCACAGGCCGCATTGTCAGGATATCCACAGCCATGCATTTGTAAGGAATCGGAAGTTGATTGAAATCACTGATGTGGTTCACGTGCCGTGTCAGCCGGGTGAGTAGTTCCTGCAGGCTCTGACCGTCAATTACTCCCGTAAAGTTGAATTTTCCGTTCACAAAAGGAAGTTCGGCAATGTATTTTCCGTATTCGTCCTTTTCGTCCATGTTGATATTATCCGCCGGAACATATTGGCTCAGGATAATTTCCCAATCTGCCGTTCTTGCCAGGCTGTCGATCTGATTCCCGGTATAACCTGCGGCATACAATCCGCCGATCACACTTCCCATACTGGTTCCGGTGATGTAATCGATCTTGATCCCAAGCGAATCGATCATTTTCAAAATCCCGATGTGAGCCAACCCTTTGGCTCCGCCACCACTTAAGCACAACCCGATTTTTGCTCCCGGTTTGAGATCAATTTGCTTTTGCCCGTAGGACAGAAACGAACAGAAAATAAGCAGTGTGAATAAGAAGGCTTTCATCTGAAATGGATTGCAGAACAAATGTAACCTTAATTCGGTATTCGTAATTAGGCAATTTGTAATTTGAAATCTGTCATTTTGTCACAAATCACTGCTTGGCATAAACCTTGACAATAAAAGACAAATTCAAATAAGTATGAAAACCGGACAAATACATGTTTCAACGGAAAATATTTTTCCGATCATTAAAAAATTCCTGTATTCCGACCATGAGATTTTCCTGCGTGAGTTGGTTTCGAATGCGGTGGATGCAAGTCAGAAGTTAAAAGTACTTGCTTCAACCGGCGAATACAAAGGTGTACTGGGCGAATTGAAAGTGGAAGTGCTTTTGGATAAAGAAGCAAAAACACTGACGATTCGCGATAACGGTATCGGGATGACGGCAGAGGAAATCGATAAATACATCAACCAGATCGCATTTTCGGGTGCAGAAGAGTTCGTAAAGCAATACGAAGGTAAAGAAGGTGCCGAGAGCATCATCGGGCACTTCGGATTGGGATTCTATTCCGCATTCATGGTTGCAGAAAAGGTTCAGATCCGCACTTTGTCGCGCCACGAAGGTTCCCAGGCAGTTCAGTGGGAAAGTAACGGTTCGCCGGAATATACGCTGACGGATATCGAAAAAGATTCGCGCGGAACGGATATCGTGTTGTTTATCAACGAAGAATCAATCGAATTCCTGGAGAAAACACGTATCCAGGGAATTTTGGATAAATACTGTAAATTCCTTCCGATCCCCGTATTCTTCGGGACGAAAGTAGAATACATCGACTCTCCGGAAGGTGAAAAAGACGAAGAAGGGAAAGTAAAACGTGTTTCGGTAGATATTCCGAACCAGGTAAATAACCCGAAACCGGCATGGACTTCTGCTCCGGTTGATTTGAAAGAAGAGGATTACAACTCATTTTACCGCGAATTGTACCCGATGTCGTTCGAAGATCCGTTGTTCCACATTCATTTGAATGTAGATTATCCGTTCAACCTGACAGGAATTCTGTATTTCCCGAAAATCAAGGAAAACGTAGAAGTTCAGCGAAATAAGATCAATTTGTATTCGAACCAGGTGTTCATCACAGATTCGGTTGCAGAGATCGTTCCTGAATTCCTGACCTTGCTTCACGGGGTGATCGATTCTCCGGATATTCCGCTGAACGTATCGCGTTCGTATTTGCAAAGCGATGGAAATGTGAAGAAGATTTCGGCACACATCACGAAAAAAGTAGCGGATAAGTTGGCAGAAATGTTCAAAAAAGACCGCGCCGATTTCGAGTCGAAATGGGATGATTTGAAAATTTTCGTAGAATACGGAACGCTTTCGGATGACAAATTTGCAGAAAAGGCAAAAAACTTTGCGCTGATCAAAACTACCGACGGAAAATATTACACGATCGAAGAATTCAAAGAGCAGATTGCCCCACTTCAAACGAATAAAGACGGAAAAGTGGTAGCCTTGTACACACACAGCCTGGAAGAACATTTCTCTTTCGTAAAACAGGCAAAAGACCGCGGATTCCAGGTTGCAGTAATTGACGGACCGCTTGCTTCACACTGGATCTCTAAAATTGAGCAAACAGTGGAGGATTTCAGCTTTGCACGTGTAGATGCGGATACTTTGGATCAGTTGATCCAGAAAGAAGGCGAATTGCCGGCAAAATTGACCGAAGAGCAGCAAACGGTTTTGAAACCCTTGTTTGAATCCGCAGTTGACAATCAGAAATTCAAGGTCGAGTTCAAGTCCATGAGCGAATCCGATGCACCGATCATCGTTACGCAGCCCGAGTTCATCCGCAGAATGATGGAACAGCAGAAATACGGTGGTGGCGGTTTCTTTGGGGCATTCCCGGAAACATACAACCTGGTTGTAAACGCAAACCATCAGAAAGTAGAAGTATTGTTGAACCTGTCTGATGATTCGGAGAAATCAAACAAAGTCAAGCAATTGATAGATTTGGCCTTACTTGCACAGGGAATGCTAAAAGGTGAGGAGTTGAATAAGTTTATTGAGAGAAGTATCTCATTTGTATAATTGATGGTCCCCGCCGGCAAGTGTTCAGGCGGGGATTCTTATTTTTGTAGTGTGTATAGTATCATTTTTGCAATTGTTGCATTTGCCGTTTCGGGAGGAAGGTTTATTCCCGCGATTATTGGATTTTTCATAGGAGGAATCGTTGACCAGGCAGTGCGGAGAAGAAACCCGAATGCCCAGGGAGGAAGAACAGGAGGTTCGGGCGGGCAGTCGTTCCAGGATGTTTTTGATTATTATACACAGCAAACACAGCGTTATGATTTCCCTACACAGTTATTGGCTCTTTCAGCTTACATGATGAAAAGCGATGGGAAAGTAGTGAAATCGGAATTGAATTTCGTAAAAACCTTTCTTGCCCAGCAATTCGGCAATCAATTCAATACATCCCATTTACAAACACTGAAACACTTTTTGGACGCTCCGAATATCCCGATCGATCAGATCTGTTCGGATATCCGCATGCGTGCTCAGGTAGAGATCCGTATCCAGTTGCTGCATTACCTGTTTGGGATCGCTCAGTCTGACGGACAGGTTTCCGACCAGGAAATCAAAACACTGCAATACCTTGCAAACCTGTTGCAGGTGCCACCGATGGATTTCCGTTCCGTACAGGGAATGTTCAAACAAAATCTCAATGCAGATTACGAAATTTTAGGGATCGAAGAATCCGCGTCAGATGATGAGGTGAAGAAAGCATACCGCCAAATGGCCGTTCGCTATCACCCGGATAAAGTGGCATCACTCGGTGAAGAATACCAGAAAGGAGCCAAAGAAAAATTCCAGCGCATCCAGGAAGCTTACGACAATATCAAAAAAGCCCGCGGAATCTAATTCCGGATGCCGAATTTACTGAGGTAACTGAATGCTTGTGCTGAAGCTACAGCATAGGGCAGCGGAGTTGAAGTGCCTTTTTTTATTCCACTCACAAATGTGTAATTCGGTATTCGCAATTCGCAATTAATCAGATCTTTCCAAGCGCAAACATTACCGGCTGCTTGCTAATATCAAACGCATTTTCCCGCCAGTCTTTGATACTCATCGTTTGGATTCTCTCCGTAAACAACGTCAGGTTTGATCCTACACACAACAGTGTATCGTCAGCCAATTCGTTCAATGCATCTTCAAAAACATGCATCGTCCGGAATGGAGTGTCCATAAAAAGCTGCGTTTCACCGCTTCTTTTAACACGCTGTTCCAAATCTTTCAGCTTGCGGATCCGTTCTTTTTTGTCTTTCGGCAAATACCCGTGAAAGGAGAATTGCTGGCCGTTAAATCCACTTCCGATCAATGTAAGCAAAATAGAGCTTGGACCAACAGTAGGGCAGACCTGGATGTTATTCTCATGTGCCAGGGCAACCAAAACACCTCCCGGATCAGCAATCCCGGCACAACCCGCTTCACTGATTATCCCGACGTTTTTTCCCGCTTTCATCGCTTTGATGAGGTGGTAGAGTTCCGAAGCATTGGTGGATTTGTTCAGGATGAAAAATTCGGATTCATCAATAGGGAAAGTACGGTCGATCTTGCGCAGCAGTCTTCTGGCCGATTTTACATCTTCTACCGCAAATACACGCAGTTCGGAAGCGGTTTCTGCTACTTTTTGCGGAATGATATCTTCCGTTGATTCACCTCCAAGTGTATTCGGGATCAGAAATAATTTACCTGCGCTCATTGTTTTGATATGAATTGGTTGTTTAAAAGAAATGCATCTGTGGCGTGGTCCAGGAGTTCGATCACTTCCCGGAAATTGGCATCCGTTCCGTAATAAGGGTCCGGAACTTCCAGGTTTTGTTCGGGGTGCAGCTCATTTAAAAGCAAGCGCACTTTTTTCCTGTCCTCATTTGTTCTTGCCAGGCGCAGGATGTTTTGCTCATTGCTGCGGTCCATAGCGAAAATGACATCGTAAGCATCGAAATCATCGGCAGAAAACTGGCGTGCTCTCAATTCCCCGATAGAAACACCATAATCCAGCGAAAGTCTTCTCATGCGGTGGTCCGGTTCTTTCCCGATGTGATAATCGGCAGTTCCGGCAGAATCTACTACCAGTTTTAAACCGTGTTGTTTTACTTTATGCCTCAACCAGCCGTCAGCCATCGGTGAGCGGCAAATGTTTCCCAAACAGACCATCAAAATGCGCATGATACTTTCATTTTCGTCTGCAAAGGTAATTTTAAATTAGTGTTATAAAAAACTTTCATTCGTTTAGCCAATTCGTTAGTTTACACATTCTGTTTATTCATTTAACATTTTTTGATTGCAACCAACACAACTAAGTGAATCTTATAATCGTTATATTCATGTAAATCAATTGGAAAGACCATGAGACAGTTAAAGATTGTAAAGCAAGTTACAAATCGGGAGACAGCATCTCTCGATAAATACCTTCAGGAAATTGGTCGCGTTGAATTAATTACTGCCGACGAAGAGGTAGAATTAGCGAAAAGAATTAAGGCAGGGGATAAGAGGGCGTTGGAACGTTTGACGAAAGCTAATTTAAGATTCGTGGTGTCTGTATCTAAACAGTACCAAAATCAAGGTTTATCACTTCCCGATTTAATCAATGAAGGAAATTTAGGATTGATCAAAGCCGCAGAACGGTTTGATGAAACCCGGGGGTTTAAGTTTATCTCTTACGCCGTTTGGTGGATTCGTCAGTCTATTTTACAGGCATTAGCCGAACAGGCACGTATTGTTCGTCTTCCGCTAAACAAAATCGGAACGATTAATAAAATCAATAGAGCTTACAGCGAATTGGAGCAGCTTTACGAGCGTCCGCCTTCAGCTGATGAGCTGGCAGAGTTCCTGGAATGTTCGGTTGAGGATGTACGCCAGTCATTGGCAAATACGGCACGGCATTTATCCATGGATGCACCGCTGGTAGATGGCGATGAAAGCTCATCAAGCATGTACGACGTACTTCCGAATGATGCATTGCCAAGTCCGGAAAATGAATTGACCAAAGAATCCTTAAGAAAAGAAATCGAACGCTCACTTTCATCCTTGTCAGGAAGAGAAGGAGATGTCGTTCGACTTTATTACGGATTAAATGGAAAACACCCGCTTACACTTGAAGAGATCGGAGATTTATTTGATCTGACAAGAGAAAGAGTAAGACAAATAAAGGAAAAAGCAATTCGACGATTAAAACATACATCCCGAAGCCGGATGCTTAAATCATACCTTGGTTAAGCGGGATCAACGTCTGTAATCAGTCGGATAGGTTTGAAATGGGGAACGCTGAAAAATTGATCCGTCAGCTCATGTAAGCGTTCCTTTACCTTCTTCTGAGGAGCTTCGTGCTCGATTTTTAAAACAATTTCTTTCAAATAAAAGTTCTGAATCCTCGCAATCACCGGGGATTCAGGGCCTAAAACACGTTCGTGGAACTGTCCTTTGAGTAGTTTGCTGAAATGCAGTGCACCGGCTTCTACCAAATCGCGGTCGCGGTGTTTTAGTGTAAACCGGATGATTTTGTAGAAAGGGGGATAATGATAATTCCTGCGTTCCACGATTTCATTCCCTGCAAATGCATCGTAATCGTGCTGCATGACTTTTTGGATCACCCAATGATCCGGGTTGCCTGTTTGGACAATTACCTTTCCACGCTTGTTTCTGCGGCCAGATCTCCCTGCTACCTGAGTCATAAGTTGAAAAGCACGTTCAAATGCCCTGAAATCGGTCTTATTGAGCATTAAATCGGCATCCAGGATTCCTACCAGGCCCACATGATCAAAATCAAGTCCTTTTGCGATCATTTGAGTTCCGATCAAGACATCGATGTCGCGGTTTTCAAACGCCTGGATCAATTCCAGGTGACTGTTCTTGTTCCGGGTGGTGTCGAGGTCCATTCTCCCGATCTTGATATCCGGAAGGATCAATGACAAGTCGTCTTCCACTTTTTCCGTTCCGAATCCCAACATTTTTAAACGGTTGCTTCCGCATGCCGGGCAGGTTCCGATCGGACTCGTGTGATAACTGCAGTGGTGACATTTCAACAGGTTGGAATGCTTGTGGTAATTCAGCGTCGTGTCGCAGTTGATGCAGTTCGGGCTGAATCCGCAAATTTCGCAGGTCCAGATCGGAGTATATCCTCTTCTGTTCTGGAAAAGAATTACTTGCTCCCCGTTTTTTAAGGTTTCAGTGATGTTTTCGAGTAGAAACTTTGAAAAGTGTCCGTTCAGGCTTTTTTGCCTGCGTTCTTCTTTCATATCCGCACACAGGATTTCCGGAAGCTGTACTTTGGAGTAACGCTCGGTCAGCAGAACGATCCCGTATTTTCCTTCGCGTGAGTTTTGAAAGGTCTCGATCGAAGGAGTAGCGGAACCTAAAAGTGTTTTTGTTTTAAAAAAATGTGCCAGTACAATGGCCATATCGCGGGCATTGTATCTTGGTGAAGGATCGTGTTGTTTGTAAGAAGATTCGTGTTCTTCGTCTACGATAACCAGTCCAAGGTCCTGGAAAGGCAGGAAAATAGACGATCTGGCACCGACCACCAATCGAAATTGCTTCGGGTCGTTTTGCAATACTTTATTCCAGATCTCCACGCGTTCGTTGGAGTTGAATTTGGAGTGATAAACCCCGATCTTTTCTCCGAAATAAGCAGACAATCGCTGAATCAGCTGGGTTGTCAATGCAATTTCAGGAACCAGAAATAAGACTTGTTTTCCCTGGTCAAGCACCTTGCGGATCAGTTCAATGTAAATCTCTGTTTTTCCGGAACCGGTAATCCCCTGGATCAGAACAGTGTCTTTTTCCTGGAAATTGGTTTCTATTTCACTTAAAGCGAGTTGTTGGGCATCGCTCAACTTCGGGAATTCAAACTTACTTCGGTCGGCAGCCGAAAGCCGGGATATTTCCAGGCGTTCCGTGCGTAAAACTCCTTGTTTTTCCAGTGTATTTATGGCAGACAGCGAACACCCCTGGTCTTCCAGTGATTTCCGGAGGATTGGTGTTACTTTTCCGTCGTGAAAACCTCCCAATTGCAATATTTTCAACAAAACCTGCTCTTGTTTTTGAGTGGTTTTCTTCTGAGCAAGTTGTTCAAACAGTTCATTCAGCACATTGTCTGAGCGGTAATCTTCATGAATTACCACGAAAAGCCCTGTTTTGGGAGTGAATTTATTGGATACTTCTTCCAGTGTGAGTACAATATGTTTTTCCAGCAGGGTTTTGATCAAAGGCTGGATCGTTTTGATCCCGATAATCTCGGAAATTTCTTTTAAATCCAGTGTTTCCTTAATATCCAATGCTTCAACAACCAGGTATTCCCTATCGCTTAGCGCTGTGTTCTTTGCATCAAAATCCGGGTGAATGACGATCTTGGTTTCACTGGCTAATTTGAAATTCGCAGGCAGGGCCGCATTCATCACATCACCGATCGGTGCCATGTAATATTCCGACATCCATTTCCAGAAAGCGTATTGTTTTTTGGAAATTAACGGCGTTTCATCAAGAATATGCTCCAGGTATTTGGCCTGGTAAAGTTTTGGCGCTTCCTGGTGGATTTTGGTAATAATTCCGGTATACAGTTTCCCTTTTCCAAAAGGAACGATGACACGCAGGTACTCCCGGATGAAATCATTCATCTCGAAAGGAACCCGGTAAGTGAATTCCTGGCTTAATGGAATGGGTAAGATGACATCAACGAAAAGAGTAATGCGTTCGCTCATGGAACAAATTTAGTGAACTAAAAAAGAAAAACGTGCTTTTGTGGAAGGGAAAGCCCTCAAGTGCAAAGAAAATTAACTGCCCGGGCAGGAGTGGGTAACTATGCACTGGGTGTAGGTGTTATTCGAACCCGAATCTTATTTAAAATACGCCGTGTTATAGTTACCTCAAATACGAAAATTAGAGCGAGGCCGAAGAGTTGGGAGTAAGTGCCATCAAAAATCGGTGCATCTTGGGGAGATGAATGAATTGTTTTATAAACGAAAAATCCCGCTCATCATTAGAGAACGGGATTTTCCAATTTCATTTATCGGTTACTGGCAAACCCATGATTCACCGTTGTTGATATCAATCGGGTTATCACTGCAGAATGCGAACTGACCGGTAATTGGCCCGATACACAATTCTCTCAGTGAAAGAATATCCAGCGCACGCTGGTTTGGTAACGAAGGATTGAATTTCAGCTTGTCCATTTGGTTTGTCATCCTGGAACTGAAAAGACCCACTACAGGTCCACCGTCCGTACGTGTCAGGTTGGTGAATGACGGTTTGTTTTGTGCCAGTGATGAACTTGGCTTATTCACCAGGATATATTTGCTTAGATCTTCTGATCCACCGGTCATGATCAATCGGATAGAAGTCATTTCACGCTTGGTGATGGTTGCGTCATTGGTACAGTTTTGTGCTACAAGGCGGTAGAATGTTTCTCCGTTTGCTGCAAAACTTGCCGATCCACCGCTAACCTGGTCTCCGGTCATTTCTCCTACTTTCCATACAAATGATTTTTCAACAGGAACTCCATTGAAATATTCTTTGAAGAAAAACTGAAGGCGTGCATCAATGACTTTCGAATTCCCTGTGTTGACTTTCAGGCTGGGAATGTTGTACTGTTTCACTCCGGCAACCATTTTAACAAAGGAGTAATTTCCGTTTGAGGTAGGAGAAGTGATGCTCATGGAAGAAACCAGTTGTGTTTCTCCTTTTACAACAATCTGTCCGCCATTGACTGTGGCAGTCATTCTGTAAGTTGCTTCCTGCTTCAATGCAGTCATTGGATTTCCATCACCTGGATTGGGATTGTTTAACGGGTTAAAGACGTTTGTCTTGAAATAGTATACTTTCTGGTTCGGGCTGTAGAATGCTCCCGGAGCTTTATTTGTCAGGACGGTATCTTTCAATGTCCAGCTTCTAACCAACGTTGGATTGTTGGTTTGTCCAAGCGGAACCCACTCTTCGATTACAATATCCACATCCTGGAAATAACTCGAATCTTCTATTTGCGCTACCTGCAGTGAATTGTTCCCCCCGCCAAATGTCCGGGTGATTTTCACGTAATGAAGCGAATCGCTTTTATCCAATAATCCAAACAAGACAGGTGTTTCCACATGATCTCCGGAGAAATCAATGTCGTCTTCACAAGAAGTGGTGAACACCAATGAAGCTAAAAGAATGGAATAAAGTGAAAATTGGAGAAATTTCATAAATATACAATTTGACTCAAAATTACAATTTAATATTCAAAAACACCCGGATTAAAATCAACAGAAGCTACTGTTGAATCAATTCTTAACCCGGTTGAACCTCATTGCTTTCAGCATCCAGGTCGGTAAAGAAGCTCCCGGTTTTTTGTTTTTAAGATGAATGTACCAGCCGAGTTTTTTCATCAACGGCACTTTATGTGTTTCAACGAATTCGATCCAGGTTCCGTCCGGATCTTCAATGTAGCTGAATCTTCCACCGGCTTCGCCCATATCAAAAGTCTTTCCGGAATCTACCGTAAACGGAAATCCAAGGCTTTCGCATTCTTTTTGCAGATCATCCATTCCCTGGACATCAAAGCAAAGGTGAATGAAGCCCCAGTCACCCCAAAAACGATCCTTGAAAATGGATTTTGCATCGGTACGTTCCACAGCCTGAACCAATTCAATTTGAGTTGGTCCGAGTAATTTAGCAAAAGGTCCTCTGCGGTTTTCGGAATGTTGTAGAAGCACCCGTCTTACTTTCTGGTTTCCGTTCGGAACCTTGTCAAGAGCATCAAAAGTGTCTGTTACATCGTATACAACCTGGTCGTAACCCAGGATTTTCTGGTACAAAGGCAATGCTTTTTCAATAGAACTTACCCCGATCATTGATCCGGCTACACCACCTGTTTTTCCTTCAAATTTCGTGTCCATGAACCATCCGGAACCTTCTACTATGTCAAACAGGTTTCCATTCGGGTCTTCTACCAGGAAATGAAAACTGCCATTTGGTAATTGCTGCGGTTCGGAAAGTACTTTTGCACCTTTTTTTACCAGGAATGCGTGGGTTGCTTTTACGTCCTTAGATTTAATACGGCATGCATACAATCCGAAATCACCTAAAATAACGGGTTCTTTGCTTTTTTCCGTAGGACGGGAAGTAAACTGCCAGATCTCAAAACCGCCGCCGCTTTCCATGGAAAGTGCTAAAGTGGCCGTTCTGGAATGGATCACTCCACCGGTATAGCGTGTCATCAAAGGCGCTTCAGCAGCTTCTTCAAAAATGCGAACGTCTACACCGAAGTGTTCTCTATACCATTTCCAAATTGATTGAACATCGGGAACACCAATCCCCATTTGCTGAATACCACAGATGATTTTTGCCATTTTTCTTGAATTTAATGCGAAGATACTAGGAATATCGAAAGTTTAAATGTTCCAATGTTCAAATTGAACTTTTTGAACCGTTTGAACCTTTTCTAGCGGAACGCCCGTTCGTGGAAAATAATAAACCCATAAGTGAACTGGAATGCCAGCGGATTTTTCTGCTTCGGGAAATAATTCAAAGAAGCTCTTATCGGGCCTAAGGGTGAATGGTAGATAGCGGATAAAGAAGCTACCTGTGATTCTCCTTTGAAGGGTTTGGAATAGCCGAATGTTCCATCGTCATTTTTCGTAATGGAAATAAAGGGTTGATACCAATACCCGTCGGCACGGATGTCAATGTTCTTTCTTAGCGAGAAGATGATGTTAACCCCACCACCGATGTACTGTGGAGAACGGTATTCGGAGAAAAAGTAAGTTTGCAAATCAGGCAAAGGCTGGAATGCATTCATGTTTAAGATCGTTGCCGTGTAATTTTTCAGGACGGATAAGGTGGTAATACTAGCCAATCCATGCAGTCCGAAGGAAAAGTACTTCGTACTCAATGGAAAGCCCTGGATTTCCCCGCGGATGTTAAACCAGTGGTGACCGTTCCGGTAATCATATTGTTCCGGCGAAGTGGACCCCGCCAAACTGTGTTCTTTTGCACCGCTGTAAATGGCTTTGAATTGCGCCATCGTTCCGGAAGTTGCCCATTGTTTCCGGTTCAGGGAATTGTGCTCCAAACTGAGAATTAAGGAATTTCCGTACAAAATGGTTCTGTCGGTAGTGTCTTTATTGGTGAAATTCGAAGATTGATAGTACCGGTCCTGGGTTTCGAAATGGCGGTAATCAAAAGCGAATTTGGAATTGTTAAAGATCGGGAGTTTGATTCCGCCGCCAATATACGCCTCGTTTTGAACCAAAAAAGACGGTTTTTCGTCATCAAAAAAGGTGGTGAAACTCTTGAAGTAATCCCAGCGGTTGATGACTCCGTAAATACTGGCAGAAAGTGGGTAGTAGGAAGGGAAATGCAAATCCACGTTCGCTCTTCCCGAATTGTAAAATTTCCCGAAATAACCACCGGCCTGTATTGTCGTTGCGAAACGGTCGAGACGCATGTAGTTCAATTGGATAAAACCGGTATTGATGGCTCTTGTACTGACAATCCCACCGATATCAACCCGGAATGGCTTTGATTCCTTCACCTTGATATTCAAACGGTAAGTGGAATCCGGTTTTGCTTCCATAGTGGGGTAGAGGTACTGGATCTGCGGAGTAGCGTATGTTCTGAAATAACGGCGTTTAAATCGCATGCCGGAAATGGATTCTCCCTTTTTATTCTTCAAAATGGATTTACGGACGTAGCTCTCATCCAGACCGCGTTTGTTGGATGTGTTTACTTCAGAAATAACCAGCGGGTAAATACTTTCTCTGAATGCAGCTCTTCGTTTTTTCAGTTCTACGGGATCAACTCTAACATCTACCATGCTTTTGATGCTGTCCATCATGGCAAGTGCCGCTTCATAGCCTGCATCGATCGCATCGTCTACCTGTTCGAAATCAAAGGTACTGATCTCTGCTTTGGGCTCAATAATGATTCCTTCCTCACAGGGAATATTAAATTTCGTATGTGTTACCAGCATGTTTGTGAGCTGACTGATCAGGTCGTCTTCTCCCGGAGGGGCAGCATTGTAGGAAACATTGCTCCCGATGATGTAATCTGCCTGGTAACAATTGTACATGACATCCGAAGGGAAGTTGTTGTACAGTCCGCCGTCGAAATAAAGCACTCCATTGATCCGGATCGGGTTCACATAGAACGGAAAGGTCATGGATGCCCTGACCACTTCATTCAGGTAGCCGTTTGAAAAAACGACACTTTTTTTCGCAACGATATCACTGGCAACGCATCGGAAGGGAACAAAAAGACTGTCAAAATTGTATTGATGGGATGCCCCGGTAGAACCGAATAAGCGCAGCATCTCAAAATCCAGTAATTCCGGCCGGATGAAATTAGTTGGTAAAGATTTGTTGAAAATACTGTCCAGTGAAAAAGGGAAACTGATCCCGGAAGCATTTTCATTGTCTTCCCGCAAAAGGAATTCATAGCGTTGTTCGATCGCTCCTTTGCACATCAACTGGAATTTGCTGCTCAGTACATATTCTTCAATTTCCTGGGGAGAATAACCGCTGGCATACATGGCACCGACCAATGCACCCGCTGAAGTTCCTGTAATGTAATTAATCGGGATATTGTTTTCTTCCAGTGCTTTCAAAACACCGATATGAGCAAAACCGGATGCTCCGCCACCACTTAATACGAGTCCGACCCCTTGAGATTGAACGATTAAAGGGGGAAAGCAGAAAAACAGAATTATAGTTAGTCGTTTTGCTAAATGCATCAAACTCAAAAGTAATTTTTTTTTAGTTAAAACGTAGTCTCTTTCGCTTTATTTCTCTGCTTTTATAAAAGCTTTGCGCTTTTGTTTACCTTTGCCGGCGTATCAATAATTGAATTTGCTTTATGAAAATAGTACTGAAAACATTTTACGGTTTAGAAGATGTACTCGCTGATGAACTGAAAGAGCTGGGGTATCCGGACAGTACAAAATTGAATAGAGCAGTTCAGATTGAAGGAGAATGGCGGGATGTTTATTACCTCAACCTGCATGTGCGTTGTGCAATTTCTGTTTTGGTCGAGTTGCGAAAATTTGCCGTTAAGACAGAAAAAGACCTGTACAATGAGGCGAAAAAGATTAATTGGTCATCCTTGTTTGATGTCAAAAAGACTTTTGCGGTGAAAGGTGCTGTAAACTCTACCATTTTTAACCATTCCCAGTTCCCGTTCTTATTGATCAAGGATGCAATTGTGGACCATTTCAGAGATGTAAAGGGCGAACGTCCGGATATCAATGTGAAATCACCGCAAATTGTGGTGGATCTCTATGTTCGTGAGAACGAAGGGGTTATTTCCGTCAATACAAGCGGTTTGCCGTTGTTCCAGAGAGGATATCGCCAGTCAACCGGAGATGCGCCTTTAAATGAAGTGGTGGCAGCAGCTTTGTTGAGAATGAGCGAATGGGATAAGAAGACTACCCTGATTGATCCTTTCTGTGGTTCGGGAACAATCCTGATCGAAGCTGCTTTGCTGGCTGCCGGAATTCCTTCCAATATCGAAAGAACGCATTATGCTTTCAAGAATATGGCCAATTTCGATGCGGATTTGTGGGATGATATCCATTCGCAGGCAAACAAGGTGGTAAAAGAACTTCCGTGTGAACTGATCGGCGGGGATATTGATTCTCAAATGGTGATGAAGGCGAAGCGCAACCTACGCGGGTTTTCTTTCGGGCGATTTGTGGAGGTGCACAATGCGGCGCTGGATGAATTTCCTTTCCCGGAAGGACCGGCTGTATTGTTGACAAATCCTCCTTACGGTGAGCGTTTGGAAACCGATGTGGAAGAACTTTACGGAACACTCGGAAGTATCATGAAACACAAATTGCAGGGATATTCCTGTTTTGTGATCTCGTCCAGTGAGGCAGGATTCAGATACCTGGCTTTGAAACCGGACAAGAAATACAAATTGTTTAACGGGGACCTGGAATGCTCGTTCAGAAAGTATTCCATTTACGAAGGGTCTAAGAAAGGTGTGGAAAACACCGAAGCTTAAGGTGTAACCACGATTCTTTCGGAGACCATTTCATTGTTGTTAAAGTACACGAAGGTGTAAACTCCAACTGACAGATCGGAAATGGTGATTTCGTTGCTTTCTGCTGATGCAGCATTCAAAGCGATTTCTCTTCCCGATAGGTCAAACAGCTTCGATTCAAGCAGTGTTTTGTAATCACCGGTGATCTGAACCGTTCCCTTGGATGGATTCGGGAAAATAACCAGTTCATGAGTTTTTTGCGGTCTTACGGAGCGTATTTCATGCTGGCGTGTAGAACCGTCGAAATCCGTTTGGGAAAGGCGGTAATAACTCACGATATCCATGTACGGATCGTAATCATACATTTTATAACGCAGCGGATTTAAGCTGTTTCCTGCACCTTTCATATAAGCGATCGGTTCAAAATGAATCCCGTCCGTACTGCGTTCGATGGTAAAGAAGTCGTTATTCAATTCTGTTTCTGTGATCCATTCGCAAGCTACGGCATTTCCTTCCAAAGTGGCATTGAAAGCAGTCAGTTCTACCGGAAGTGTGCTCATACAGTTCACACAGGTAGCTCCGCTTGAAGTGGTTGTATAGGTGATGATTTCATCTGCACGGTTTGCTGTTCCGGAAACCCGGATCGTTCCGGGACCGACTAAGGTATAGCTATCGTTCAGGGTAGCATTTCCGGTTCCCGTCTGAAAACCTTTTCCGCCGCTTAAATTATCGACTTTCATTTGATCTCCATTATCAGCACCAGGTCCGGGACCACAACCCGCTCTATCTCTCATAGTTGCAGTAACGGTATAGGTACATCCTGCCGGAACGACGATATTTACCGACATACTCCGTTGCCCGCCGCTGCAGTTTCCCGTAACCCCTGATCCGCAATTAGGACCACCGAAACTGGTTAGGTTACATCCGGAAAGACATCCGCAACCCGGTCCGGAAACGCCGATAGCACCGGAAGGACACTGGGCAGAAGTGAAATTGACAGATGCTGCGGAAAGTATAGTGATAGTAAGTAGGTTTCGAAAAATATACGCAAGTTGTTTCATGTCTGGTAAGAAGAGTTTACTATTCTTTTTAACAGAGCAAATCTAAGCCGTATTTATATCTCATTATTTATGAATAGATTATGATATGAATAATTTAAAAATTCAACTAAAAGGTTTTTGTTTAATTCATTTTAAAGAGAATGTTATTTCTGGAATTTGCTTTGAAACCACAGAATTCGGGTTACTTTTGCACCGCGATTCGGTTCCTTTCGCCCAGGCGAAGGATTAAAAGGGAATCCGGTGTGAATCCGGAGCTGTTCCCGCAACTGTGAAAGTCCATATTTAATTTGTAATACCACTGTCGGCCGCTGCCGGTGGGAAGGTTAATTAAAGGACTGAGTCAGGAGACCTGCCAATTTGCAAGTACTGTAACTTTCGGTGAAAAAGTGAAGGAACGGATTGTCAGGTCATGGATTGACTTCGTCGTTGCTTTTTCATCGTCTTAATAAACAATAAAAATGATGAAAAAAGTACAATTATTGCTCTTTTATTTAATCTTAACTACTTCACTAAACGCTCAAACAACTTTCCGTCTGGAACTAATCGCCGAAGGGAATTTCGGAACTCCGAATGCGGATATTTTTGTCCGGAATACAACCGTTAATCCTGCTACAACTTCTGCCGGAATGTATCAAACAGCCAATGCGTCACCAACAGGGTTTGATGTACTCCAGGATTATGTGATTGCAGGAAATAAAGCTGTTTTGGCTGAAAAACCTAACGGAGCCGGAAGAATTACGATCGTGAACTATCCTTCCATGACGGAGATTCATACTTTTGCGCAGGCACCGCAAACTTTAGGAGTGGCGAGTAACACCAAAGTTTATGCATGTTATGCGCAAGGCGGAGTAGTTTCTTTGGTAGATCTTCAAAACAATACACTGACACCCGTTACAGAGCCTAACAATGAGATTTCCTCTTACTGTAACCACATGCAGTTTGCAGAAGGATTCATGTACCTGGAGCAAGGAGCTCAATTGGTGAAAATTGATACGGTAACCAATTCTGTAGTTGCCAAATTTGATGCGGGAGTTGGATCAATCAAAGGAATTGTTTACGATAAGAAGGGGAAATTGTGGGTACTTGGAGGTTCTTCCATTAACTCGATCGACGTATTGAGTAACGGAGTAGGAACAGCTGTAAATATGGGAGTTTCCGGGGCATTGCTTCGTTACTACAATAACAAGCTTTATTTCTGGAACCTTTCCAATAAAGGGTTGTACCAGTATGATTTGGTGAATGCGCCAAGTTTGCCGTTGACAGCTGTATACACCAGTACTTTGCCGGGAAATGCGTGGTCATTCGGATACGGAAGATCTTTTGATATTGACGTGGCTACCGGAGATTTTGTAATCGCTTCGGCAAACAACTATACTGCTCCGGGATATTATGAAGTAGTTGATGGTCGCACATTCAGCGTGATCGAATCTTCATCCATCCCGGGTTGTGCAATTCCTAATAAATGTGTGGTTAAAACATACCGTCTGCCAATTGTTGATCAGGCGCAACTTAGTGACGTTAATGGAGAGTGTACGGTAACTGTAACAGCTCCTACTGCGGATTATGGGTATATCACTGCAACTACAACAGATCCGCTGACTTATTCTACACCGGGAACCTATACCATTACCTGGACTTATACGAATGAAACAGGATCTGTTACTCAAACACAAACGGTTGTTGTAGAAGATACAACAGATCCGGTAGTGGGACAATTACAGGCTGTAGCCGTAGCTTGTAATGAAACGGTAACTGCTGCTACTGCAACGGATAGCTGTGCGGGTACCATTACAGGTACAACAACTGATCCGGTTTCCTATGCAACAGCTGGTACATACACGATCAACTGGACTTTTAACGATGGAAACGGGAATAGCGTTACCGCTCAGCAATCAGTGGTTGTTTCCTGTTCAAGTGCAGGATTGGAGGACTTGAATACTGCTGCTATCCTGGTATACCCGGTTCCGGCTTCCAATGAATTGTTTATCGAAACGTCTTTGATCGGTGAAACTGCTGTGGTATTTGATGTACAAGGTCAGAAAGTACTGGAAGCAGGTTTGCAAACCGGGAAAACAACCCTGGATGTTTCTGCTTTGGTAAATGGAGTTTACTTCCTGAAGACCGGCAACAGCAGCTTGCGATTTGTAATCAGTAAATAAAGATAGCTAACCACTAGTTCCTGTAAAAAGACTGTCTGCTTCGGTGGGCAGTCTTTTTTGTGGATTGTAAGGAGTGTATGACTTTTTTTCGCATCCAGCTTTAATTCCGGGCTACATCCTGTTTTGCTGCAGATTTGTTAATGATTACATTATAGCAAACTGGTTTTGAAAGAATCCTACTAGGAATACTACTGAATTCACACAGGGAGTTCTCCTGGATAAATTGGCCACTGCGGAGGCTGAGATGGCAATCCGGGATACAATGAAATAAAATGGATTTGACTAGTCCTAAATAACCGATACAGGTTTTAGACTAAAATAACTAATAATCATATCCCAGCAAACACGTGTTTGCTGGGATATTTGTTTTTATAGGTTCTTATTTTGA
>RCUH01000327.1_pt1 | contig 55178 bp, 51 predicted proteins | sample 2166191 | NCBI WGS metagenome assembly RCUH01 (sample SAMN09932848, study PRJNA488358) | compost metagenome | feature: garden; material: soil; isolation source: compost soil in an enriched community after 214 h of incubation | place: Germany: Experimental Botanical Garden Goettingen | collected... | reverse complement strand
CAAGAGTTTCGCTAAAAAAGTGCTGTTTTTGAACAAATTAATGTTGATGAAATAACTTTCAGGAAACCTGAAATGAAAAAAACGAACTCAAAAAATCAATTTCACGTTATTAACAATTTTGAACAAGCGATCTTCCTGAAATCAGGAATTGAATGCCGGTTTTCTTTTCATTAATTTTCAAAAAACACCTAAATTCAGATCCGGCACCTAAATGAGAAGCCAGTGATGGGGAGAAACAAACCTACAGTCAGTTTCAGGCAACTGAAGTGTTTTATCGAATTGTTAAGGATGGATTTACTAATATTTTAGTTTCATAAAACCACAGCTAAATCGATTTAAATCTGAGTTACCCGGTTTTCAGACACTTGCACTCAATAAAAATTAACCTTCTCTTAACTTTGACTTGATAATCCATACTGTACTTTAGCCGAAATTTTGCTACAACATGAAACTATTTCTCTCCATTTCCTTTTTTCTCGTAGTTGGCTGTATTTCAGCTCAAACAACCATTGCCATCCAGGATTTTGATGCCGGAACTCCTGCCTGGGGATACACCAATACGAGCGGTGCAACAGTAACCGGAAACTCTGCTGGGGGCGACAGGCCGGCTTCATCGGTAGTTTACACAAGCGCAACAACTGCTTTTGGCACGGTTAACACTACCTCCACATTGAACTTTGCCAACGTGGGAGGTTTGGCATCTTATACTTCTAAATACATCGAATTCCGTTTGGCTTCCTGGTCTCTCGGATCAACAGGTAATGGCGCAGACCTTTCCGATGCTGTAAATCTTGATATTTCCTTCGATGGCGGAACAACTTACTCCAATGAAATACAGGTTACCGGGACCTCTGCGAATAACGCTTTTTGGCACTATACCACAGGAACAGGTTTAGCAACTGCGATTTACGACGGAAATAATGTCCCGACAACTTTTGCTCCCGGCGGTACCGGGAACAGAACTACTGACGGCTATTCAACCGTTCACTTGGACCTTCCGAACTCCTGTACACAAGTGCGGATCAGGATTCGCGCTACGAACAATGCTACTGCAGAGCGCTGGACAGTAGACGATATTAAATTGATCGGGACACTGACAGCTCCCTGTTCTCCAGGAGCTGCTCCGGCAACCAATGCCAGCGCCATTACTTCAACAAATTTCTGCACAAGCGCCCAACTGAACTTTACGGCAGGTAACGGAACTAACCGGATCGGTGTGATCTCATTAACAAATTTCTCCAACACACCTGTTAACGGAACCAATTATTCGGCGAATACAACTTACGGTTCCGGATCAACTATTGGTACTGGAAATTATGTAGTGATGAACGGGAACGGAAATACGGTTACCGTAACCGGACTTACAGCCGGAACCACTTATTATTTCAAGGTATTCGAATACAATGGCACGATTGCAAGTTGCAACGAGTCATACCAAACGACAGCTGTTGAAACTTATTCCTTTACTACACAAGCCAATTGTGCCACTCCTCAAATTCGCTCTATCCTGGCAGATGCCTGTTCCAGTGTTGAAGGACTGGATGAGCTGGTAATCATTGAGAACGGCGCAAATCCCTTGTCGATAGGTACTATTTCACTGGACTTTCCATCAGGAGGAATGTACTGTAATTCCGGATGTGGAACCAATACGCTCGGCAACAATGCCGCATACATCAATCAATTGAATACGGCAGCCGGATGTAATCTCTTCACTTATGCAGATCCGATTCCTGCCGGAGCCATCATCGTGGTATTTACCGGTCAGACTCCATCATACGTGTTCGATTATTCCACACAATGTCCGTCAACGCAGCAATATTATGCAATCTTCTGTAACAACACCAGCACTGCCGGACGTTTTGCAAACAGCGGCACTGGAACAAGAACATTGGATGCGGTCTTTGGCGGGATCAACGAATCGGTTACTTACGCCCCGAACGCCCTGGGCGGGAACGGCAGCTTTATTGACTTCGACGATGCGGGAAATCCAACTTACCGTGTTGAACCGAACTGTGTTTATCCTTTGGGTGTTGAATTACTGAACTGGCAGGCTTCCATGATGGAAAATGAAGTATTGCTTACGTGGACCACACTTTCGGAAACTAACCTTGGCAAGTTTGAAGTATTGCATATAGATCCGTACCTCGCAACGGAAGAGATCGTTCAAACCATCTACACCAACGGGAATTCCGAGTCTATGAAAGCATATTCCGCCATCGACACAAAACCGGTACCGGGAATGAACTACTACCAGTTGTTATCGGTAGACCGTGACGGAAAACAGCAAAGAAGCGAAATCGTCGCTATTAATACACAAGCTTCCGGGCAGTATGCACACTACCATTCAGGAAATGTCATCTTCGGGCAAGCTCTGAAAAAGGGAGATGACCTGACTTTCTACAATTATGAAGGAAAAGAAATCCGTTCATTCGAGATTCATGAAACGAGTAACTATATCGAACAGGAATTAAGCACCGGAGTCGCATTGGTCCGCATTACTCACAGAAACGGTTTTTCAGAAGTGATCCGCGTATTGGTTACCGATTGATCCGGAAAATCCATCCTGTAAAAAACAAAAAGCATCGGCCGTGGCTGATGCTTTTTTATATCCAATCCAAATCTTATTTCAAAAGCTGAACCGGTTTTACCGTTTGTCCGCCGTTCGAATCTTCGATATTCAAATAATAGGTTCCCTGCGGCATTTCCGACAGATCGATTTCGGTTAAAGTCAGGTTCGAATCAAATTCTTTCAAGACCGCCCCGAGCACATTCATGACTTTGATTTTCTTCAGCGGAATTTCGGATAACAATTCGAATTTTCCTACAGAAGGATTTGGAAAAACGGAGACCGTAATTTTAACACGGTTATTCACACTTAAATAATACTCACAGGTTTCTCCGGTAGGATTGTAGTACAGTTCGTCATCCTGGAAACAGACAAGGGAAACAGCATCAAATTCAACGATCGTGCTGTTACAGTTTGTTGGAAATGGCAGCAAGTAGGCCTGCGAAGACCCAAACCGCGCATTAGCCCGGCCTGCCAAATACACCCCCGAACCATTGGAAGCTCCCAAAACAAGTTCTGTATAATTCTGTCCGTCCAGATTGATTGTTCCAACAGCATGAACGACGGCCATGGAAGTGTCATTACAGGAATTGATTGTGGTATCTGCTCCCGTTTGCAGTAGCCAGTGATCATTCACCTGGGCGGAAAAATCATACAATACGGAAAAATGATCCTGATCCCAATAAAAAACGGTGTCATTGGAAACATACACAGCCGCTTCGATGTAAGAGGAAACAAACTCCGTCATTTCCTGTTGCGGACCCCAATTCATAAAATGATGCCTTTGGGCTTTCAGATTGGAACATACCTTATTATGAATAACCACATCGCCGTCATCCCAAATTTTAATGTAACCGGAGCCGGGTGTACCGAAATTTATATACTTGTAATGCCACATTGCATTATCCTTTATCCAGACAGACTGCGCCAGCGAATGCAGGCTGATAAACGCAAAAATGAGTAGTAATCCTTTTTTCATCGCAATAGTGTTAAGAGATTTATATTTCGAAGACGTATTTTTGAAAGAAAAGTGCTGTCTGTAAGCAGATTAACGCAAAAAAGTAGCTTTTGGGAGCTGCCTTTATATTATAATCAATCTTTGTTTTCTATTTTCCCGAAAGTTGGATCGGTTTAACGGACCTTTCTCCGTTCGAATTTTCAATATCCAGGTAATAAGTCCCCTTCGGTAATTCCGACAAGTCAATTTCGGTTAAAGTCAGGTTCGTATTCACTTCTTTCAATGTAGCTCCCAGCAGATTCATTACTTTGATGTTTTTCAAAGGAACTTCAGACAGCAATTCAATCTTACCCGCAGAAGGGTTCGGGAAAACAGTGATCCTGTTCTTTTCAAATTCATTCAATCCGAGATAGTACTCGCAGCTTTCTCCTGTAGGATTGTAGTACAAACTATCGTCTTCATAACAAATGAACGTAATCTGATCCAGGTCAATAGACGTTATACTGTCACAACTCCTGTTAAATGGCAACACATATCCTTGTGAAGCTCCGAAACGTGTATTTACCCGACCTCTTATATGAAAGCCAGCGTCAGGCGCGTAACCCACTGTTAACTCCCGGTAATTCTGTCCGCCAATAATGACCGTTCCAACCGATTGAACGATACAAACAGACGTATCATTACATGAAAACCCCGGACTTCCACCTGTCTGAAGCAACCATTGATCATTTGCCTGAGCAGAAAAATCATACAATACAGAAAAATGGTCCTGATCCCAATGATAAACGGTGTCATTTGAAAAATAGACGATTCCAGATACATAATCCGTAACAATCTCCATCAGGTTCCACTCCGGACCTGTCGGCATGAAATAATGCTGTTCTGCATCTAACTTTGTACAAACCTTGTTCTGGATCGTAGTATCACCCGCATCCCAGACTTTGATATAACCGGACCCAAGCATGCTGTGATTAAAATATTTATAATGCCAGACAGCATGATCTTTGATCCAATTAGATTGAGAGAATCCCGATAGACTGACACAGGCAAAAATGAATAATAGCGCTTGCTTCATGTTTTAAAATTTAGAGGTCATAATAACCTAGGATACATCCCTTCAAAAAAGGTTGGGATTGACTTCTGAACTTAACCATTTCTTAATCTGATTAATGTACTACCGGATTGATATTCATTCCTGCATATTGGCAACGTTCCCAGAATTATAAATGGAGGTTTTTACGTACCTTCTTTCCTTTAAGGCTGAAGCCTTTTGTAAATTGATCAAGCGAATTATAATCTACAACCCTTACTCCTTCATCTTGATAAACAATCAATTGAGGGCTTTTATCAGCAACTAATTTTTCATTTTGCTGTGTTCGCAAAGTGTAATAAAACGATATTTCAGGGTTATCAACCTGAAACTTCACCCTATTCATTTCAATGATACTCAAATCATTAATGAAATAAACAAATGTGTTTACTATTTTTTCCTTTGCAAAATACTCAACACACCCACCACAAGAAACATTTGTAACAAGTATAACTCCTGATGAACTTCTTATAATTGAATCAAAAGCAAAGGCAATAAGCTTGTCGTTATAAACAACTGTTTCCGATTTCAAATTACCTGTTTCGTTTATTCCGGAATCCTGCCCCAAACAATGCGAACAGAGAAAAGCACTAGTGAGCAGGAAGATTAACAGTAATTTTCTTAATACCAAAAAAAAGATCATTGTTTTGAATTGCATCGTTCTGTAATTTAAAATAATTGGTATTCCGATTGAAACTTTTAGTTTCTACTATTGGTATGTAAGGCAAATAAATGAGACAAAATGTGTAATTCCCGATATAAGGATAATCATAAACATTTTGATAAAAGTCTGTGTAAGTAATTTGGTCAACGGAATAAGTTTCACCTTCCTGGTACCATTCGGGTGTAACATCCTGAGCAATTCGTTTCCAGGTCCCACCTCCCTTTCTCCAATAATCCGCACGCAAAAAATGGTGAGGTAAACGAATTAATGCCATTACTGTTGAATCATTCAAGTAGTATACCTTCCTGATCCGGGTTAACAACGAGTCATCAGCTGTGATCAGTGAACTGATTGCATCTTTTGAATGCAGGTTTTTACCTTCAAAATTTACAATCTTTTCTTTATTCGAAGCAAATTCATCCGTTTGAATAGAATCAATCTGCTCAAACTCTTTGTTGTAAAACTTAATCGAATAATTTAGCGGATCAGCGTAAACAATCTTAGAGCCATAAGTATCTATCCATGAATTAACCATTGACCCGAACATTGCATTTTCATCCGGCTGAAACTTTAGCAAAACATATTCTTTTTTTACAGGATCTAAAACAGCCCATACATGCTTGTATTCTTCGTCCCTCGGATGAAAGTTGTATTGCACATAAAGCAGGAAATTATCCCCAATGGGCAGGCATTTCAAAAATGAATAGGTGTTTTCCATTGAACCATCATAGCGCATCGTAGTCTCAGATGTTAGCGTGAAAAAGAAAATATGAGTATTGCACGCAAATACCATTTTATTGCCGTTTACTGCAAATGATTCTATTTTTTCCAGAAAGAAAGGTTTCGCCTTTTTGATATTTTCAATTCTCAACTCATTATTCTTTCCGGAAACAAGATTATTCGTATACACAACAAATTTGCTGTCATTCGGATAGATTGACGAGTAGTAAATTATTGAATTGGAACAGGCACTTTTTAACATCGAATACCCATAAGTTGTCTTTACCGGCGCTCCCTTTTCATTGGAAGTAACCTGTAAACACTTTGCTTGTGAAAATACAGGTTGTGGCGGTAATCCCATTACCACCACAACTGCAAACACGATCTTAACGAATATATCCAAGTGCACGTGCTTCATATAAACTGTAAACTTCCATGACAAAACGATCACCTTCTGTTTTATACGAATACTTCACGAACAGGTCAGAACCATAGTACATTGTACCTTCAGTACTTTCCTTCGTGATACGAGCTGTTACTGCTTCAACGATTGGTTCAATATCATCGATCGGCCGAACAGTACCGTTAGCATCCGTTACAACTCCAGTAGTGATTCCGTTGTCCTTACGACAACCACTCCATCCCGGATCACTGCAGGAAACTAACGTATTGGGACCAGTTGTAGAAGTATTAACATACTTATAACCAAATATCCCTCGATTATATCGTTCGTATTTAATCCAGGAAAATCCTGAAAAACTAAAAGCCGTAATAGCGGCTGCTGTAAGTAATAAAGACTTTACCATTTCTTTCTTAAATTAAGTGTAAACTAGTTGCCTGAGCTACCGAATAGACCTTGTAATGGACTGTATCAGTATTCAAATTGTAAGAGTAGATTACAACCGCCTTGTTAGAAAAAACGAACTTTCCGGAAGTATCCCGTTCTTTAATCAAACCATCAACAGTTGAATCAATTGCTCCTAATTCATCAGAAGAAAGGGTTGTTGTTTCGTCAAGAACAGAAATTCCCATCGCACGACATGCAGTCCATCCCGGATCGAAGCATGATAATGTGTGACGGCCTTCGCCTACAACTTCTGAAACTTGTTTATAACCGAAAAGTCCACGACGACCTCTTGTTACTTCGAGCGGTGGTTCCGCCATCGAAAGAAACGAAAAGCAGACAGCAAAGCCTACTAATAGTAATCTTTTCATAAATTGATAAAATTTATGTGCTAGCCAAAGAGATTTTGATTTTAGGAATGGAATAGCACTGTTAAGTTAATATCCTCAAAATTATGCCGTGAGAAACTTCGGCAGTCGATCAACAGGCCTAAAATAATAATTCTTTTATTTCACAATACAGATTTCTACAATTAATTCAAAAAAAATCCATCTATTCTCCTAGAAATGAATAAAAACAAGTCCATTGAGACTCCTTACACCCTGTAACAAACGGCATTGATATTCATCCCTGCCCCCACGGAAGCAAACAAGACAATATCGCCTTCGGTAATTTTGTACCCGTTCATTTCTTCCCGCTTCACCATGCTTAATAAAGTTGGGATTGTGGCAACCGAGCTGTTGCCTAATTTATGGATGTTCATCGGCATCAAATGTTCTGGCATTTCTGAAATATGATACAATTTGAACAATTCACGCACGATAGCTTCATCCAGCTTTTCATTTGCCTGGTGAATAAAGATCTTTTTCACTTCCGTGATGGAAACTCCGGCTTTGTCCAAACATTCTTTCATGGCAAGCGGCACGTTTTTAATCGCATATTCGTAAACTTTCCGTCCTTTCATTTTTACATAACGAATCCTCGGATCGGATTCCGGGAAGTTTGATTTTCCCAAATTCAGGTAAGTGACCTCATCTTCGCAATGACTTTGAGCACTGAACGAAAGAATTCCTGAATTTGAATCCTGGATCTCCACCAGAGTTGCTCCTGCTCCATCGGCAAAGATCATACTGTCGCGGTCATAAGGATCTAATACACGGCTTAAAGCTTCGGCACCGATCACCAGGCATTTCTTCGCCATTCCTGCCTGTATGAACGCATGTGCCTGGATCAATCCCTGCAGCCAGCCCGGACAACCGAAAATGAGATCATACGCTACGCAGTTTGGATTTTTAATTCCCAGACTGTGCTTCACGCGTGAAGCAATAGAAGGAATCATATCGGTTTGGATGGTATGTTTGATGACATCGCCGAAATTATGCGCCACAATGATCTGATCGATCGTTTCCCGGTCGCACTCCGCATCGCGAATCGCATCTTCGGCAGCAATGGTTGCCATATCAGAACAATTCAAATCTTCCGTTGCATAACGCCGTTCCTCAATTCCGGTAATGGATTCGAATTTTTGAGCGATTGATTCGGGTTTTAACAAAATGGGCTGCTGATTCTCATCGTAGAATCGATGGATCATGAAATCACCATTTGTTTTGACAATTGTCGGGATGTAACGCCCGATACCTGTAATTACACTTTTCATCTTACACAAGAATTAAATTAATTACAGAAGTTTGGGGATATTGTTTTTCGTTTTTAAAGATGAGCCTTTAAAACAAATATAACCAGATTCGGTTTGAAGGAAACGCTTTTAGCTTTTTTTATGCTTGAAACAAAACGGGAATGAAGTTAAAACGGCACTAGTTTTATCAGCGACTTGATAAATGTTTGCTCCCAAAAAGGGCGTTCATGACCACCATTCCATGTGATCACTGTATGATTCAACTTCTTACTTATCAGGTATTTTTCCATTCGGAGAACTTCTTTACTCACATTCGGCGGCTCTTTCAATCCATAACCCAGGTAAAAATAAACCGCATCTCTTTTTTTCCATTTGAACGGAACTTTACTTCCATTAAAAACAGAAAGGAGTACATAGTTTTTAATGAATTCCGGATGGTCCTGGGCAAGTGAAACACCAAAATCCGCACCGTTTGACACTCCGAAAAAAGATCTTTGTCCGGCCAGATCAGAAACCCGATAGTTGCTTTCAGCATATGCTCTCAGTTCTTTCGTGAAAAACTGCATGTGCTGATCAAAACGCGCAGTCAGCGGAAAGTCCTGTTTGTAACGCATCCGCATGTAATCCAGGTTCCGGTATTCCACTCCGCCTGCCGGTTTCTCATTCGAATGGGAAGCAATCAGCACAACCGGCTTGATGAGCTTTTCCTCAATCAATGAATCGATCCGGTGCCGGTACGACTCTGTGATCAACTGGCCATCTGTAGTGTAAATCACCGGATAGCTTACGGAATCCGCTGTATCATAGCTATGCGGAAGGTAAACCGTTATCCTGCGGTATTCGTTCAAACTCTTACTGAAAAGAGAGTCCGTAAAAAACCGGGATTGTGCCAGACCGGTAAAACTACCTGCAAAAAGGAAAATCAGGGTTAGAATTCGCAGAATCATAGATGATTATTGGGTTACAGACATGAATTTAATCAAATAATTTAATTTTGTTACATGAAGCAACTCCTCGTTTTCCTTTTTCTCAGTCACATTCCGATTGTATCCGGACAACTTTACAAAGATCCCGCACAGCCGCTCGAAGCACGTGTACAGGATCTATTGAGCCGCATGACCCCGGAAGAAAAATTCTGGCAGGTATTCATGATTCCTTCAGACGGAGACACCACAAACGGAAAGCTCAGACACGGTATTTTCGGATTACAGCTAAGTGCAAGTGCGCAGGGGGATGCGGGCGGACAATTGCTTTCTTACAACACTTCAGACAATGCATTAACACTTGTCCGGAAAGTCAATAATACACAGCGCTATTTTGTGGAAAAAACCCGTTTGGGAATCCCCATGATACCGTTTGATGAAGCACTCCATGGTTTGGTCCGGAACGAAGCTACCAGTCTTCCGCAAGCCATCGCAATGGCTGCAACCTGGGATACTGCTTTGATCAAACTAGCCGTGGGGCACGTGGCTGAAGAATGTAAGGTCCGCGGAATCCGTCAAATACTTTCTCCGGTGATCAATTTGGCAACGGATGTACGCTGGGGACGAACAGAAGAAACTTACGGTGAAGATCCGTTCTTAACGACTCAAATGGGACTGGCTTTTGTCGGTGCTTTCGAGTCTCGCGGGATCATTACTACTCCGAAGCATTTTGTTTCCAATGTGGGCGATGGAGGCCGTGACAGTTACCCGATTCATTTAAGTGAACGCGCATTGGAAGAAACGCACTTTGTTCCGTTTAAGAAAACGATCCAATTGGGAAATGCCCGTTCCATTATGACCGCATACAACTCACTGAACGGAACTGCCTGCTCTTCCAACAAATGGTTGCTTACGGACAAATTGAAAGACGAGTGGAAGTTCAAAGGTTTCGTGATTTCCGATGCCAATGCAGTGGGTGGCGAATTGGTCCTGCACAAAACCGCCAAAGATTATGCTGAAAGCGGTGCACACGCCATCAATGCGGGAATGGATGTCATTTTTCAAACGGATATCAGTCACGCTGATTTGTTCTATCCTGCTTTTGCAAACGGACTCGTAGACAGCAAACGCCTGGACGATGCGGTGAGCCGTGTGCTTCGGGCAAAATTTGAACTCGGATTATTTGAAAATCCTTATGTTTCCGAAAAGATCGATGAAAAAACACTTCAGTCCAACGGTCAGTTACTAAGCCGGATCGTAGCAGAAGAATCCATTGTCTTATTGAAAAACGAAAAACAGGTTCTCCCGCTCTCCCCCAAGATAAGAACCATTGCAGTTTTCGGAGCCGATGCCGCAGAAGCGCGTTTGGGCGGTTACAGCGGACCGGGATATAAAAAAGTAAGCATCCTGGACGGAATCAGAAAACAAATCGGTCAACACACAACAGTTCTGTATACGGAAGGCGCAAACCGGAATTCGGCTGCTTACGAAATAATTGCATCAAAGTACCTGGAATCAAACGGAACTCCAGGATTAAGTACAGCTTATTTCGACAATCCGGAACTAAACGGAGACCCCGTTTTTGAGAAACAAAGCGAAATCATCGATTTTCACTGGACCTTGTATGCTCCACATGAGAAATTACAGGCAGATCATTACAGCGCGCGCTGGACAGGAGAATTGATAGCCCCGGAAAGCGGAGAATTTCAAATCGGACTGGAAGGAAATGACGGATTCCGATTGTACCTCGACAATAAAATCCTGATCGACCGCTGGAACAAGCAATCCTATCATACCGATTTGGTAAATTACTCCTTCAAAAAAGGAAAGAAGTATGCTTTAGGGGTTGAATTCCATGAAACACAAGGGGAAGGAAAGATCCGCCTGATCTGGAACGCGACCATTAAAACAGATTGGAAAAAAGAGATCGACAAGAGCGTCCAATTGGCTAAAAAATCAGAAATCGCCATTGTTGTGGCAGGAATTACGGAAGGAGAATTTCTCGACAGGGCTTCACTGAAACTTCCCGGACACCAGGAAGAACTAATCCAGGCACTGAATAAAACCGGGAAACCTGTTGTGGTATTGATTGTAGGGGGAAGTGCGGTGACCATGGAAAACTGGCTCGGTGAAACAGAAGCTGTTGCAATGCTTTGGTATCCGGGAGAGGCCGGTGGATACGCCGTTTCAGACTTCCTGTTCGGACAAGTGAACCCAAGCGGAAAATTACCTATTACCTTTCCGGTAAATGAGGCACAACTGCCGTTGGTTTATAATCACCAGCCAACCGGACGCGGAAACGATTACAACAATTTAAGCGGACAGCCGCTCTTCCCTTTCGGTTTCGGGTTGAGTTATACGCAATTTGCTTATTCAGATATCCGTCTGGACCGTTCAACTATCTCCGGGAACGAAACAACAAGGGTTCATTTCAAACTCAAAAACACAGGTTTAAAAGAAGGAACTGAAGTGGTACAACTATACATCAAAGATGTTTTAAGTTCGTTCGTACGTCCGGTACAGGAATTAAAAGGTTTCCACCGCATTCAGCTGAAAGCAGGAGAAGAAAAAGAAGTTTCGTTCGAAATTACTCCCGAATTACTGGAACAACTGGATGAAAACTTAAAACCATTTGTTGAACCCGGGGAATTCCGTATAATGATCGGATCATCTTCCCGAGACCTTCCACTGAAAGCTACTTTGATCGTTCAGTAGCTGTTTCAAATTTGAAACTCCAAACCGGGTTCACCTCTTTCGTGCTTAATATGTTTTTGGAGAGCTGAACACTGACTTTACCGTCTTGCACCTTCCATTTCACTGGCTCGTTTGTTGGTAGAAAAACGAGTTTACTTCCCTTCTTCGGAAGGTTTCCGGTCCAGGTAATAGTCGAATGATCAATGGAAACTTCATTGGAAAACACCAATGCGTATGCTAGTTTTTTCTTTTTATTCTGAGTAAAATAAATAGCTTCTTCCTGGTAATGGTCCATGGTTCTCGTTTCATAAATCGCCTCACTGTTCAGATCGATCCATGCCCCCACCTGCAACAATCGTTGCTGAACTGAATCGGGAATTTCACCTTTGGCATCAGGCCCGACTCCCAGTAGGAGATTCCCGCCTTTTGCAATGACTTCCACCAATGTTTTGATTACTTTTTCGGCAGATTTTATCGGATCATTTGGTACATATCCCCAATTATTACAAAGCGGCATGCAGGTTTCCCACGGATTATCCACTTTCTTTTCAGGAATAAAATGTTCCGGAGTCTGGTAATTCTCATAAGGTCCCTGAACGGTACGGTCCACCACAATCATACCCGGCTGATGGGAACGTGCCATTCCGGCAATTTTCCCGATATTCAATTCCTGGCTCCATGGCGGGATCGGTGCTCCCCAGGCAAGAACTTCTTCGTCTACCGTATTCATCGGGCGTACCCAACCACCATCCAGCCACAGGATGTCTACTCCGCCATAGCCGGTAACAATTTCCTGAATTTGGTTGTAAGTAAAATCCTCAAACTGTTTCCAACGCCACGGATGTTTCCGTGTATCGTAGTTATTATTCCGGTTGGGAGTGGCATACAAAGGCCACCAATAATTTTCATTGTGCCAATCCGGTTTGGAGAAATACGCCCCGATCATAAATCCCTGATTGCGGTAAGCGGAGAAAATGTGTTTTAACACATCTGCTTTCGGATTGGAAGCAAACGGACCGTTGGAAATTTTAAAATCAGTCTGTTTGGTATCGAACATGCAAAAACCATCGTGGTGCTTGGTTGTGAAAACCAAATAGCGCATTCCGGCCTTTTTGGAAACATCTGCCCATCTTTCCGGGTTAAAGCGTACCGGGTTCAGGGAATCTTTCAGCCCGAAATACCACTTTTTATAGTCATCATACGAAGACATACTGTCTCTTGTAATCCAGTCTTCCGAGCAAATAGACCACGATTCGATCATTCCGGGAACTGCATACAATCCCCAGTGAATAATAACCCCGAACTTTTGGTCCTGCCATTTATCCAGTTTTTGAAGTACCAGCGGATCTGTCGGTTTCTGGTAATCATTCGAAACCGGGTGAACCCCTAAACTTAAATCCTGTGCAATTGAGTTTAGCGGAAAGAAAAGTGCTGCCAAAAGCAATTTGTGAATCGTGTTTATCATAAAAAATGCATGAAAGATTCGCCAAAATTAAGAAATGTGCGCTTCCGGCAGCTATTTTGATCGGGAACTTACAACTTAACTACCCGGTGGTTTTCGTACTTTCCGGCACCTTTAAACACCCGGAGCAAATACACTCCGGAAGGTAAACTATTGATATCAATTCGTTTATCAGTCAAATTATCTGTTTTCAAGAGCACTTTGTTAGTTAAGTCTATCAATTCGATGCGTTCTATTTTCACGTCTCCATCAATGTGGAGTATTTCAGAAGCCGGCACAGGATAAACTTTAAACTGTTTGACCTCGTACTCCTCTATTCCTAAAAAGTACTCCGGGAAAACTCCGCAGGCTTCTCCGTCCTTGTAATAGTAATCCAGGAAAGTTCCCCAATAATTAGCTGTTGGGTCCGCACCTCCTGCATAGTGCCATTCTCCATAAGGCCCGCCAATCTTTTCCCCTACATAGTAATGGGAAATCGGTACTTCAACCGAACAGGAATCCGGATTGTTGATCACAATTCCAAAATTAAACCGGTTGTTATTAAACGAATTACAATACCCCACTGTATAGCTGGAATCCAGTATGGTACAGGTAAATCCGTAATTATTCAGCATCAACGGTCCGGCACTTCCAAAGCCGAATTCATTATAATCAGTTCTGTAATCCATCAATAGCTGTGTATAAGAGAATGTAACGGAATCGATATGAAATTCAGGTGCGCTCCCGGTACCATTTCCCAATGGCAAAGGCGGAATATACGTTTGTCTTTGGGCGAAATAACTGACCTGGGAAGAATCGGAATTATACTCTTTCTCCAAAATCCGGCACATGATGTAGCGGACATTACCGGTAAAATTATTACTTCCCTGATGCCATTTGTAACGGATCGAGTAAATATCCCCGACAGAAAAATCGTAGACATCCTTTCGGAGCAGCTGGGAAAATCCAGTATTCACGGACACTACAAAAAGCAATCCGAGTGTGAGTGCGATGGTTTTCATTTGATCTTATTTAAGTAGTTTTCACAAGTCTACGAAAATTCAAACTGAAATAAAAACCTCTGTCGTTTTTAATCATTCAATAGCGGTAATCCAGGTCTTCCATCAGGTCAATCATTAAACCACGCTTCGTATACGATTTAATCAATTGCTCGCTTTTCACTTTGTCATTCTTCCGGACAGCCGCCGCAAATGACTTCACCAGCGCATTACTCTGAGAGGAAGGATATTTCGTATTCAGATACGCGTATGCCTTCACAAAATAAGTATCCAGTTCGATTTTCTCCACTCCGTTCTCGTCTATTGGATAATTGGTTGAAGGCGTATTATCCATCCCGATAATGAAGAAGGTAAACAAGTATTTTTGAATGAATTTCGCCCGTTTTGCTAAAATGAAATCCGGGTGTTTATCATTGAAATTCTCCCACCAAACCAAGCGGTCGGCAAATTCTTTTTCAGTGATCGCAATCCCGGCATCAACCGCAAAATGCTGTTCTTTCTCCTTGCGAAGTCCTTCCAAAAACTCCCTCATTTCAGGTGAAACGAATGAGTAGAAACGGCTGGTAATGTATGATCTGTCGCCTGCAACTCCGGGATACCCTTCCCTGCATTCAAGTTTGAATCCGTTCTTTTGGATCCGGTTCTCCAATGCCGACAAGCGTTTGTCCATCGGAAGTTCTTTCCCGTTATCGTCAATCAGGGCACAAGGTAATTCGGCATAAACCGGACTGGTATAAACCTGGTAGTCGAGTTGGTTCTCAATCTTCTCGTAAAGATCATGGAAAATCACGAACGCACTGTCACACACTTTCCGGTCTGCTTTCGAAAACAGTTTCGCATATTTCTCTGCGGCCTCACCAACCGATTTTTCAGTGGTTGTATCCAAAGAAGCAACGTATGTTTCATATTCCTGCAACAAATATCTTGTTTCAACAGGTGTTTCTGTTACGGTTTTATTTTCCGGGGAAGTGGTTTCAGCTTCCGGTGATCCGCAACTAACGGTCAGAATGACGATGCAAAGTGCTAAAGAGATTTTCAACATACCTTTCGATTTGATATCAAATTTAAACTTTTACGGAAATTAGACCTACCAGATTCTGGTTTAAACCCTCCAATGTTCTAACTTTGTAAACATGAATTATTTAGACGGATTAAACGAAAGTCAACGTATTGCAGTAGAGAACTTTGAAGGACCAACGATGGTTATTGCCGGAGCAGGATCCGGAAAAACAAGGGTTCTTACCATGCGGATTGCTTTCATGATCGATCATGGGATTGATCCGTTCAATATTTTGGCATTGACCTTTACCAATAAAGCCGCAAAGGAAATGACCGAGCGGATCGGTTCTATTATCGGAGCCAGTGAAGCGAAGAATATTACAATGGGTACTTTCCACTCGGTGTTTTCCCGCATTTTGAGAATCAATGCCGACCGGTTGGGATATCCGCAAAACTTTACCATTTACGATACACAAGATACCAAAAGCCTACTGAAGGATATTATCAAAGAGCTCAACCTGGACGATAAGATCTACAAGCCAAGTATGGTTTACGGGCGCATTTCAGCTGCAAAGAATAATTTACTTTCGGCAGATGATTATGCCCGGAATGCAGAAATCATGGACGAAGACAAAAGCAGTCAGCGGCCTGAATTGGCACGAATCTACAAAGCGTATTCCGTGAGATGCTTTAAAGCCGGCGCAATGGATTTCGATGACCTGCTGTTCCAGACAAACGTGCTGCTTCGTGATTTTCCGGATGTACTTTCTTACTATCAGCATAAATTCAAGTACATCCTGGTGGATGAGTACCAGGATACAAACTATGCTCAGTACCTCATCGTAAAGAAACTGGCGGCAGTTTATGAAAACATTTGTGTGGTTGGTGACGATGCGCAAAGTATCTATTCTTTCCGGGGAGCAAATATCCAGAACATCCTGAATTTCCGGAATGATTACCCGGATTACAACTTATATAAACTGGAGCAGAATTACCGCAGTACACAAAGTATCGTGGAAGCTGCCAACAGTGTGATTTCGAAGAACAAGGAACAGATCAAAAAAAACGTTTGGACGGATAACGATAAAGGAAGTCCGATCCGGGTGATCCGTGCTATGACGGATAACGAAGAAGGAAAGATCATTGCCAATAAAATTTTCGATGTCAAGCACCAGGAAACAGGTGATTGGACGGACTTTGCTATTTTGTACCGTACCAACCGCCAATCCCGTGCATTCGAGGAAGCGCTTCGAAAAATGAATATTCCGTATAAGATTTATGGCGGACTTTCGTTCTATCAGCGCAAGGAAATCAAAGATTTATTGTCTTACTTCCGTTTAGCGGCCAATCAAAAAGACGAAGAAGCGCTTAAGCGTGTGATCAATTACCCGAAACGCGGTATTGGAAAAACATCCTGGGAAAACATCATCATTGCAGCAAATCAGTACGATGTAGCAATTTGGGATGTCATTTCCGAATTCGGCAAATACCCGGTTTCCATTCCGGGCACTACGAAACAGAAAATCTCCGAGTTCGTGATTATGGTTCAGAGTTTTAATGCTCAGCTGAATTCTCAGAATGCCTATCAATTAGCGCAAACCATTGCTAAAAGTTCCGGAATCCTGAAAGAATTGTATTCCGAAAAAGACAAAGGTCCCGAAGAAGTGGAACGTTATCAGAACATCGAGGAATTACTAGCTGCAATTAAAGAATTTACCGTTCAAAGAGGAGAAGATGATCCGCCGACTTTGGCTGATTTCATGATCGACGTTGCATTGCTTACCGATGCCGACAATGAAAAGGATGAGGACAAAAACAAAATCAGTTTAATGACCATCCACTCCAGCAAAGGATTGGAATTCAAACATGTTTACCTCGTCGGATTGGAAGAAAATTTGTTTCCTTCCCAACTTTCCATTAATTCGCGAACAGAACTGGAAGAAGAACGGCGCTTATTTTATGTAGCTGTTACCAGGGCTGAAAAGAACTGTACGATTTCCTATGCTGCATCCCGTTTCCAATGGGGAAACCTGGTTACATCCGAGCCAAGCAGGTTCATTTCAGAAATTGACCAGAGCTACCTGAGTTTTGAAACAGCGTATGGAGCTCCGAAGGGCGGCGGGCGATCTTTGAATTCAGGAAGAGGCGGTTTCGATAAACCGTATGCCGGCGGATTGAACCGTATGCCTGGATCAACAAGCAGCCAAACAGCATCAGGAAGTTTGAAAAGCATGTCAGAACTGAACTCAAAATCAGGAGGTGGAGATTCGAACATCGATATTAAAGTGGGTTACAACGTAGAACACGAACGATTCGGAAAAGGAAAAGTAACCAAACTGGAAGGAAGCGGAGTGGATCGGAAAGCTACCATTTTCTTTCCACATGCGGGGGCCAAAACCCTGCTTTTGAAATTTGCAAAACTGACCGTTCTGGACATTGAATAAAACAGAAAGGGCTGTCGTTTGACAGCCCTTCTTTATTTATAGATCTATTTTCCTTACCAGTAGAACATCCCGGTGATAATCCGTTCACCGTATGGCTGTCCTTTCAATTTCTGGGTCAATTCCGCAACCAGTTCCGCCTGGGTATACGTTTTTCCCTTTTTCTTAGGTTGTGCAATCTGCTCTACGCTCGGAGCGATCACATCCACTTTTTTCGCGAAATAAACGATACTTCCGTCTTCTGTTGCCAATCCCAAAACCGCTCCCGGCAATCCCTGGATATTCTCCGGCCCTACACTTGGAATAATATCCGTCGTGTACCACGCATAAATACGTGTCGTGTCATCCTTTTGCCAAATCACACGGGTACATTCATATCCGGCAATTTTACGTGTTTTATCCGTGATTTTCCAGGTATGTTTCACCAATGAATCTCCAATCGTCATGGAATTACCCATCATATCCATGTATACGAAGCGCTGTTTCTTCGGGTAGTAATTGTACACCGTATTCTTCATCGTTAAAAAACTCTGCGGGTCCGGCTGATCCGGTGCAATGTAAGAGAACAAAGAAGCTGTATCATTGAAATACAATGAAAACTCTTCCACTTTCACCTTGTTCTTCTCTCCCACGAATTGTCTCATTCGCTCGTCATCAAAGATCTTCCACAAATTCGTACGGCGCTCATAAGTGATCTTTCCTTCACGAACCAATTGCGCCTGTGCAGCTCCTCCCAGGAATAACAACCCCAAAAGGATCATTATTCTACCAACCACCATACTCATCTTCTTTCGTTTTATAATTGTTAAATCTAAGGGTCATTTTCGCCATAAAATAACGGCGGATAATATTCGTTCTCTGATCGACGATTACGTTGTTGTTAATCGTTCGGTAGTTACTGATATTCTGATTTAAGATATCGTATGCCTCAATACCGAACAACAGGTTTCCGGTTTTCAGGAACGAACGCTGAATCGAAGCATTCCAAATTACAAAGTTGATATTGTATCCGTTTGTTCTACCGGTATTGATATTGTAAGTCGCATCTGTTTTAATGAACCAACGGTAAGGTAAGGTCCAGTCCACCTGCGCTCTGAAGTTGTATGTTGTATACGGCTGGTTTGACTGTGTTGTCAGGGAGTTATACGGAATATTGTAATCAATTCCCCCACCAATTTCTGTTCTCAGGGAATCTCCGTTGTAATTCAAAGACAAATCCGTTCCGATTCCGGTATTACGGGTATCGTTGTTCACGGAATTGATCTGGTTCATCGTAGAGGTGAAATTACCATTCGCATTTACCTGTAAATTCAAATCTTTTACTCCTTTCATCGGGATTCCGGCTCCTGCCCAGTAATAAAGGAAGTCGGAGCTTTTCACGTTAATTGCCTGGGAAATTGTCATTCCCGTAGGAGTGAAAAAAGTGTTCGAGCTGAAATTATCCTTGATATGGGAATAACTGAACCCGGAATACATGTAAAACCCGCTAAGTCCTTTCCAGGTATTGAAACTTCCGTTGATACTGTGAGAATAATTCGGTCTCAAAGCGGAGTTACCGATTTGGATAAAGTTCGGATTCGAGTTGTTTCGAACCGGCTGCAACTGATCAATAGACGGTAAACTTGAGTTGGTGTTGTATTGAATCATCAAACGGGTTGTTTGACTAAACTTATATCGGAATACGACACGCGGAAGCACGTTATTCAGATCCTGTTTGATCAATGAATCCGTAAACATATTCCGGTTATCGATCGAAATGGTACGTACTCTTGAACCTGCTGAAATCCTTAGTTTCGAATTCTCATAAATCAGGAATGCTCCTGCACGGTGCTGCTGTCTGTCGGTCTTAAACTTATTGGAATAAATGGTATCGACATCTACGTACTCCCCGTTAACCGGGTTTAAAGTCGTTTTGCGCTGGTCGTTATTGTTTCCGTAAAACTCATAGTCAAACTCCAGTTTCCATCTCTTCCCAAGTGGTTCAAAATAATCTGCGTAGGCAGTATGAGCCATCGAGTTGCTTCTATTTTGCTTTTTCTGGTCAAATCTGACACTTGGATCCTGCTGATTGGAAAGTACATCCACACCATCCGACAAAAGTGTTCCGTCTGATTTATTATCCGATCCGACAAAGTTATACCGTGCAATCAGTTTCCTGTTTTTCTTCTTGAAATCCCTGTACAGTCGGAACGTTGTATTCAGCGTTGCTCCACTGGACTCACTGAGATTATTAATCGTTGTATATCGTGTCAATGTATCGCTTTGAGATAAGAAATCCGTCCGCGACATGGAGTTTTGATCCGATTGGTTCAACTGAAGTTTTGGCTCTAGTTCAAATCGTGTCAATGAATCGATCTGCTGCGTATACTTCACTCCGATCTGGTGCTGCACATACGATTCTTTCGTATAACTGTTCAGATCTGTTGTATAGGAAGTATCTGCCAATAAGTACTGCGATCGGCTGTTTGTTTGGGTTCTCACACCGTATTCCGTAAACGCATAATTCAACCGGACTTTCGCTCCTTTTTTGAATTTCTGATCCAAATAGAAACCTCCTTTGAAGGTATGTGGAATCCCTTCATTCTCATTCTGATTATCATTACTGAATGATTGAAGATCGTCACTTTCAGCCATCCAATCTCTTCCTTCCGCTAACCCGAATTTGAACAAATCACCGCCATTCAGGTTTGTTTTCGGGGTATTGGAACCAAGCGCATAAACTGCCAGTTTCTGATTTTTATTGTATGAATTCAGGAGCATTTCGCCTTCATAGAATCCATTGCTTGGTGCTGAAAACCGGTCTACCCCGCCGGCGAGAGCAATTTTTCCAAAATACCCTTTCTTGGCCTCCTCCTTGAGCCTGAGATCGAGGACCTGGACCTTTTCATCACTACCGTCTTCCGAATCTTTTTCATAGACCTCCACGGTCTGAACTCCTTTCGCCGCTAAGTTCTTTGTAGCGATCGTCGGATCATTTCCAAAGAATTCATCTCCATCCACCAATACCTGGCCGATTTCTTTCCCCTGGTTTTTGATCTTTCCATTCTCATCAATGGTCATTCCCGGAAGTTTCCTGATCAGATCTTCCACTACGGCATTTTCCTTCACCTTAAATGAATCCGCTACATAAACAAGCGTATCTCCACGGTAATAGATCGGGTTGCGGTTTGCATAGATCAGGACTTCATCCAATGCAGTACTTTTATCCGGCATTGCCAATGTATCCATTATAAATTCATTATCTTTTTTCGATCCAAAGAAAAAAGCTCTAAAAACCCCATATTCCGGGTGAATTACCGTAAACTCAACGGTATCAATTGGGACATTGAATTCCAGGCGTCCGTATTTGTCCGATCGCTTGTAATCCACCAGAACAGAATCACGAACACGTTTAACAATACCTACAGCGTTTCTGACTATTGTTTGTGAATTCGTGTCTATTACATTCGCTTTAATCGTCATGTTTTGGGAATACCCCAAATAACTGATAAAGAAGAAAAACAGAAGTAAGATTTTTTTCAAAGTATCAAGTATTAGATGATGCAAAATTAGACGGAAATCTTTGGGTTTAATAAAAAATATGCGAAACGTTACGCAAAATAGATGAATGGCTGAGAATGAAAGTTTAACGGAATAATCAAAAACCGGAGTCCACGCTAACGGACCCCGGTCCAACTGCATATCGTTAAGAAACTATTTACCACCTAAAACTTAACGACCTGTCTTACTTCCACTTCAGTAATTCGCTTTACACTCCCTTCCTTATCAATATAAGTTCTGTTCACCAATCTTCCGGAAACAGCCATTTTATTTCCTTTCTTACAGTAATGAGTCAGAAAATTGGCTGTATTTCCCCAGGCAAACATCCGGTACAATCCATTCGGTTCTGAATTAGCTTTTTTCGTCCGGGTCTCCACATCGAATTGAAAACGTGCAACCATTGATCCGTTTTCGAAAGTGGTGATGGTGGCATCTGACTCCAGATGCCCCACCAGTGTGACTTGATTTCGCAGCATTTTATAAAATAATTAAGTCATTTACTTCGATCTCGGAGAACATCTTCCGTTCACCCGATTCCGTTTTATAAAAGCGACTCACAAGCCTCCCTTCCACCGCCACATTGATTCCTTTCGTACACAATTCTTCCAAAACGGTTACCCATCTCCCGAAAGCAGTCAGGCGGTGCCAATCTTGTTTAACCTGGAGGTTCCCGTCTTTATCCAAATAGTGTTCTTTGGTAGCCAGTGAAAAATTAACCACCCGTCTTCCTCCGGGCAAAAGGCTCACCTTAGGCTCCGAACTGATTTTCCCGATAATATTTACGTGATTCATATGCAGAATCTGATCCTGTTTCATAGTAGTATTCATCCTATCCCGAATTAATTATTTTCCTGTTTTTTTCCGTTAAGCACCACAAACTCATTGAGCTCGATTTCCGTTATGAAGCGCTTTTCTCCTTCTTTCGTTTCATACGAGCGGTTTACAATTCTTCCTTCAATGACAACCTCAGAACCCTTATCCAGCAATTTTTCGATGCGGTCGCATGCTTTGCCCCAGGCAATCACTGTATGCCATTGTGTACTATCTTCCCACTCTCCTTTTTTGTTCTTGAAACGTTCATTCGTTGCGATGGATAAGCGTATTTTCTTTGCACCGGATTCAAATGATTGTGCTACAGGTTTTGCACCCAACCTTCCGATTAAATTCACTTTGTTTTTCAATGTGTTCATGCTTGTTTGTTTTAACGTTTGTAAATAATTGATTCGATTGACTATCAACCGATTTGATGATGCAAAGTTGAGGGAGGCGAAAAATCAAATTCGCTTATTAACTAATTACTGTCGAATGTTTTGCGTTTACAACTGATTATTACCGTTTTTAAAACTGATTATCAATCATTTAATTACAAAAACGAATTATCTGATCTTTCTAAAAAAAATAGTTCTATTTTTGATTTTCTGAGAATTAATTCCGGATTCTTCAAACATGTTTATCAAATAAATCAACTCAATGACACAACAAAAAGGATTCAAGATCATCGGTATTTCAACCCAAACATCTAATCGAGACGGAAAAGCTTCTGAAGCAATCGGCGCACTTTGGGGACAGTTTATTTCGGAAAACCTCCTGGAAAAGATCCCAAATCAACTGGATTCGGATATCGTATGTATCTACACGGATTACGAAAGCGATTATACCGGAAAATATACCTGCTTACTGGGTTTAAAAGTGTCCTCATTGGAAAATGTTCCGTCCGGTTTGGTCGGAAGAGAATTTGAAGGTGGAAATTTCCAGTCGTTTTTGGCAAAAGGTAATCTTCCGCAGGCAATCGTTGAAACCTGGAATTCAATTTGGGAACAGGACAAAACGTTAAATCGCAGTTATACATACGATTACGAAGTGTACGATGACCGTTCTCGATTAGGCGAAGAATCGGAGGTTGACATTTATATTGCCAGAAACTAAGATTTATGACTATTTGTATCTCCGGTGCGAGCGGTTTGGTTGGAAATGAGATTTTGGTCCAGCTCCTGAACAATCCGCTTACCGAAAAAGTATTGGTCCTCGCCAGGAGCCCACTGGGTTTCGGACATGCAAAAATGCAGGTAGTGATAGTTACGTTCGACCAGCTGGATCAATTGGAAGTAGCAGAAAAGATTGACATTGCGTTTTGTGCATTGGGAACAACCTTGCGAAAAGCAGGAAGTAAGGAACGCCAGCAGGAAATTGACCGGAATTATGTGATTTCGTTTGGGAAGTTCTGCAAAAAAGCGGGGGTAGAAAAGATCGGGATTGTTTCTTCCATCGGGGCAAATGAGAAATCATCTAATTTCTACCTGCGCACCAAAGGCGAAATGGAACAGGGAATTAGCAAACTGGAAATTCCGCAGACGGTTTTCATCCGGCCTTCATTTTTGATCGGACCAAGAAAAGAAAAGCGTTTCAGTGATAAACTGGGACAGGTTTTTTCATTCCTAATCGGTCCGCTTTTGTTTGGTAAAGCCAAAAAGTACCGTGGGATTCACGGATCAGAAGTTGCGCGTAAACTCATCGATGCCACTTTGACCGAATCACCAGGTATTCACTACATTTAAATTCCGGCTGAGAAATCGACTGAGTAGTATTACCTTCGCAAGATGAGTTTGAAACAGAAATGGATGCATTACAAAACAGCCGCTTATCATTTGCTGGCAAGTATGGCATGCATTGTTTTATTTGGAACATATTCCACTCAGGCACAACCCCTTGGAAAACTCATCGAATCCACCTTAAGCAGTACTTCTCCGTTTACCATTCGTGTTTATGGAACCGAAGACGGAGTTCCGCAACACCAAATCTCAGCAATGATTCCCGACAAAACGGGAAACCTCCTGATCGCAACGGCAAACGGCCTGGTGGAATTCAACGGTCAGACATTTACAGATATCAATTCCACGGATGAAAGCAGGAAAATCCTTTGTATCCGGATGTTCCTGGACCCTAAAACAAATATTCTTTACGGACTGAACAACAAGTCCTGCGTGTACCAAATTTCCCCCGGTACCAAACTCATCTCCGAAAAGGATAATTTGAGCGCTTCATTTTTCCACGATTCCATTATCTATGTTAATTCAAAAAAAGAGCTGCGAATCGGGAAACTCGGAGCTAAAAAGAAGCGTTATCTTTCGAAGATTGATAGTGAGCGGGTGATTTGCGGAGTTGGAATGATCGGCCAAACTCCGTTCTATTCGGACTCAAGCGGAACTTATATCCTGAAACAGGAAAAGTGGCACAAATTATCAAATGAACTCTACTATCAATCCAAGAGAAATCCCTATACGGGAGAGCACTATTTACTTGGACTCAACAGCGTATCCATTTATTACCAGGGAAAACTCCTGCATCAAAAATTCATTGAAAACACCCAAGACTTTTATTTCACCGACATTGCCTTTAGCCCGATCGGGGAAATATTCTTATCCAGTCATAAGGGAATTTTCTATAAAACCACCCGGAACAATTTTTTTGAATCTCAAAACTCCAATTTTCCCAGCAAGATCATCTTATCTCTTTTTTACAACGTAGATGAGGACTTTCTTTTCGCCGGAAGTAATGACAAAGGACTTCTTCAGATTAAATTGAAGCAATGCCTGTCCATTTATGATGAATCCGTTTTGAAAGAATCTTCATTGAGTTCGATCATCAAATCTCCCGGGAATGAATTGATTGTTTCCGGAACTTATTCCAATATTTTCAGGTTCAACCTGAAATCCATTACCAGTTACTTCAATACACACAGCCATTTCTCCTGTCTTTCAACTATCAATGATGAAGTATGGGCCGGAACCTGGGGCAAAGGAATACATGTCCTGAAAGATCAAAAACTTGTCCGGACCATTAAAGGATTTAACAAAAACCCCATCCATGCCATTTTCCAGGATCGGAAAAAACGGATTTGGGTAGGAACAGAAAAAGGGATTCGGTTTGGAGAAACTCCGGACCACTTCCGGCCATTATTCGAATCAATGAACATCGGGCTGGTGATCTGCTTTTACCAACTTAGGAACGGAGATATCCTCGTGGGTGGAGAAGACGGTTTTTTCATTATTTCCGAAAACCTGGAGATGAAAAGGCAATTCGGGATCCGGAACGGGTTAAACGGAAAGGAAGTCCGGTCTTTTCACGAAAAAGAAGACGGTACTTTTTACATTGGGACCTATGGAGGTGGTTTGTATTATTGGGACTATAAAAAATTGTCGCCGCTAAACCGGATGAAAAACTGCCTGCTGGACAATGACATCTTTACACTTGCTCCGGATACAAAAGGCAATTTGTATATTTCTTCCAATCACGGCCTGTATGTCATCAGCGAGCAAAAAATTGATGATTTCATTTCCCGGAAAGCAAATTTCCTCGTACCGTTCCGATTGGGGCAAGACGACGGAATTCTGAATACTGAATTCAACGGAGGTTTTCAAAACAATTACTATTCCAGCGACAATCAGCATTTCTATTTCCCGACTATCCAGGGAGTATTGATCAGTTTCTTTGAAATTCCAAAATACCGGAAATTAAGCCCGTTCTTAAAAAGTGTAACCGTCAACGACCAGGTTCAAAAACTGTCCGACCACGTATTCCCGCGTAACACACATACGATCAACATTCAATATTACTGTCCGGGCTTCACCAAATTTTACAACCTGCATTACCAGTACAAACTCGTTGGCCCGGATATCCGGGAAGAATGGAGCGCGCCGACCATGAAGGGTGAGATCAGCTTCAAAATGCTTCCACCCGGGGAATACAAAGTATACATGCGCGGTATTGATGGTTTCAACGACCACAATCCGAATGAGATCGTTTATGCATTTAAGATCGAAAAGCACATTTATGAAACACTTTGGTTCAGGCTGCTTGCATTCGGGCTTGTTTTCTTGCTGATCTTCCTTTTGACCTATAAACGGATCCAAATCTCCAAAGACCAGGAACTAAAAGACAGCGAACACAAGAACATCATGTTCGAACTGAAACTTAAAGCAATCCAGGCTAAAATGAATCCGCACTTCATTTTCAACTGTTTGAATAACATTCAATACCTGATAGTAATGGGTAAACAGGAAGAAGCCGAGTATGCATTGAGCGATTTTTCCAGCCTGCTCCGAAAGTTTTTGCAACAAAGCGACCATTCATTTATCACTTTGCGGGATGAAGTGGAATTACTCAAGTCATACATTGCAGTAGAACGTTTCCGCTTTGAAGAAAGCCTCGATGTAGAGTTCAAAATCCCTGAAAACCTGCTTCATCTTAAAATCCCAACCCTTTTGATTCAGCCCACTGTTGAAAATGCAATCGTTCATGGATTGGCTCATAAAAAAGGTGCTAAAAAACTGATCATTGAAGGTTTCCAGGAAGAAAACACCATCATCCTGAAAATTGACGATAACGGGATCGGAAGACAGGAAGCCAAGCGGATCAATACTTACCGTGCCAACCACATTTCTCACGGATGGAACATGGTCCTTGACAAAGTCAATTTATTGAAGGCCAAGTATCAATATTACGTTATCTTTGAAATAATCGACAAACCCGATAACAGCGGTACAACAGTGATTTTCAGAATTCCACTGGTCACTGAAGAAATGCTGGAAATTTAATTTACAACCCAGTGAAAGCACTCATTTTAGACGATATTCGGATTAGCAGAGAAGGTCTTGCTGCCTTATTACATAAGATCAATCCTGAGATTGAAATTGCAGCAAGTGTTGCAACGGTGGAAGAAGCCAAACAGGTTTTTGATGAAATGAGCATTGACGTTGCTTTTCTGGATATCCAGTTACAGGCGGGTACCAGTTTTGACTTAGTAGATGAAATTCCTTTCGAAACGAAAGTTGTCTTTATTACTGCCTACGATGAACATGCTATTGCCGCCATTCGAAAAGGAGCATTTGATTATTTATTGAAACCGATCAACTCTTCCGAACTCCGGAATTGCATTCAGCGGATCCAGGATGTGGATGCTCAAATGGCAGAAAACCAAAATTCTGCCGTTGAAAAAAACGAGGGCAACACGGTTCAATCGGATTTAATAGGGATCACGGGCCTGGATGCGATCGTCTTCCTGAAGATTGATGATATCATTTACCTGAAAGCGGATGGAAAATACACGATGATCCAAACGACTACGGAACACATCACCAGTTCAAAAAACCTGAAGGTGTTTGAGACCATGCTTCCTGAATCGAAATTCATGCGGGTCCATCATTCCTTTTTACTGAATTTGAAATACATCAAGAAATACCAGAAAGAATACAACATGCTGGTTTTGGAGAACGGATCACAAATTCCTGTTTCCAAATCGCGGAAAGATTTATTGATGCAACGCCTGATGCACGTTTAAAGAACGGTGATGTTAAAACTTTCATCCAAAGCGATAGCACCTTCAATCACCTGGAGAGATCCCGGGATCAGCAATCCTTTCATCTTGGAAGTTTTTCCTTTGGTGAGCAGATCTGTCAGTTGCTTATCCGTTAGTTTTTTTCCTAGCAGTTCAAAAGGCACCATGAATCCGCAAACTTTGAAGTTACTGCATCCCACTCCTTTTTTACCCGTCATTAACTTATTCGATTTACACTTCGGACAATCCAAATCCTCAATCGTCTGCTTTTCTGCTTTTTTGCGCTCCTTCTTTTCCTTGACAGGTGCTACAGGTGCTTCGGTATGTAATTGAATCCGCACAGGTGCCTGGGAAAAAATCACCTCATCGGTCAATTCACGCACCATGATCATTAATTCGCGTTTGAATTGCTCCAAATCGTATTCTCCTTTTTCGATCAGACGCAATTTCCGTTCCCATTGACCTGTCAGTTCGGCACTTTTCAGCAATTCGTTCTGGATCGTATCGATGAGTCCCATTCCGGTACTGGTTGGGACCAGGTTTTTGCGTTTTTTCTCAATGTACTTGCGCTTGAACAAGGTTTCAATGATGTTGGCGCGGGTTGCCGGTCGCCCGATCCCGTTTTCCTTCATCATATCGCGCAATTCCTCATCGTCAACCATTTTACCCGCTGTTTCCATTGCTCTCAGCAAAGTTGCCTCTGTATATAGTTTCGGAGGGCTGGTTTTTCCCTGGTGAATAAACGGCTGATGCGGGCCACTCTCTCCTTCTTCGAAATGAGGCATGGTTTGTTCCGGCTTTTCAGCAGTTTTCTTTCCATCCGCGTCACCTTCTTTCGTTTCTTCCCAGACAACCCGCCACCCCGGTTCAATGATCTGTTTCCCGGTAGCTTTGAATTCGATTTGTCCGACCTTCCCCAAAACGGTGGTATTGGAAACTTTACATTCGGGATAGAATGCCGCAACAAACCTGCGAACAATCATGTCGTAGATCTGCTGTTCCGGATGGCTCAACCCCGATGGCTGAATTCCGGTGGGAATGATTGCATGGTGATCCGTTACTTTCTTATCGTCGAAAACACTTTTCAGTTTCGGAATCGGTTTATCGAGGATCGCATCCGTAAACCGGGAATAATAGGTCAACCCTTTCATGATCCCTTCGATCTTCGGATGCAAATCTTCACTCAGGTACGTAGTATCAACCCTTGGATAAGTGACCAATTTCTTTTCGTATAAACTTTGAACGATCTTCAGCGTTTCTTCCGCCGAATTCCCGATCTTTTTATTCGATTCTACCTGCAAAGAAGTTAAATCAAATAAACGCGGATTCCCTTCTTTTCCTTCTTTCTGCTCAAAAGACGTGATCTCGAACGGATGTTCCTGCAGGTATGCCAATCCCTTATCGGCTCTTTCCTGTGTCTGCAAACGATCAATGGTTGCTGAAAATTCCGTTTCGCGGTAAAGGGTTTTCAATTCCCAATATTCATCCGAACGGAATGCATCAATTTCTTTTTGGCGCGTCACGATCATTGCAAGCGTTGGTGTCTGCACCCGCCCGATTGACAAAGTAGCTTTCCCTTGTCCGAATTTCTTGGTAAACAAACGTGTTGCATTCATTCCTAAAAGCCAGTCACCGATCGCACGTGCACTTCCGGCCGCGTATAAATTCTGGTATTGTTCTCCGGTTTTCAGCGCTTGAAATCCCTCCCGGATCGCTTCTTCCGTCAGGGATGAAATCCACAATCGCTTTATCGGAACACGGCATTTTGCTTTCGATAAAACCCAGCGCTGGATCAATTCTCCTTCCTGCCCGGCATCGCCGCAGTTGATGACTTCTTCACAGGAAGAAACTAATTTCTCAATAATAGAAAACTGCTTTTTGACCCCGGAATCATCAATGAGTTTAATCCCGAATTTATCCGGAATAATGGGCAGATCTTCCAGTTTCCAGAATTTCCATTTTTCATGATAATCGTGTGGTTCTTTGAGTGTACAAAGATGCCCGAATGTCCAGGTTACCCAATAGCCATTCCCTTCATAAAAGCCATCATGACGCTGTTTTGCGCCGATCACTTCTGCGATATCGCGGGCTACGGAGGGTTTTTCGGCAATGCACAATTTCATAACTGGCAAAGTTAGTTAATGTGGAAAGGTAAGGCAAGACGGTTTTGAACAAAATAGCGAAATGTTTCAACAATTGAAAAGAGGCAATAGTAATCAGGCGCTAGCGAAGAGTCTAATCCCCCCTGAGATCCACCGCAAATTCCACTTAGTAAAAGTGCCAATTTGCCTGTTTGCCAAATAGCAAACCGTAAGGCTTCGTTTATTTCTTCGTATACTTTTTCACCCGGAAACTCACCGCGTGTTTTTCATCGGCTTCCTGCTCAAAAAGCGTTTCCACATTCCACCTGGACTCATCGAATTCCGGGAAAAATGTCTCTGCACCATACGTGTGGTTTACATGCGTAATGTACAATTCATCTAACACATCCAGCGACATAGCTTCCCGGTAGATTTGTCCGCCACCAATGATAAAAACAGTCCGCTCCGTTTCATGCTCATAATGCTTCAGGCATTCGGGTAAGGAAGAAAAAATCAGCGCGCCGGGAGCTTCATAATCCGCATTCCGGGTCAAAACTGCATTTTCCCGGTTGGGCAACGGACGGAAGCGTTCCGGGATGGAATCGTAATTCTTACGACCTGTAATCACTACATGACCGCTTGTTGTGTCCTTGAAAAACTTCATATCTGCCGGCAAATGCCACATCAGATCATTGTTTTTCCCGATTCCCCGCTCGTTGTCCATTGCAACGATTAATGATACTTTCATGAACTTGTTTTACTTTTCGAATCGAATGACCAATTGTTTATCTGTCTTAACCAAAGCCCGCAGCGCTTTCTCCAAAGGAGCTTTTGCACGTTCCGGCAAATTCAGGCGGTTCCCGGAAGCAATCATTTTATCCCGCGCTTTTCGCTGCAAACGGGTACGTTCATAATCTTTCCAGTCGCCATTTTCAATATAGATCTCCGTTCCTTTCGGATTGATGGAAACAGACAGTAACTCTGGCTTTGGAATAACAATCGTTAGTGTATCGTCTTTGGAAATAAACTCAAAATCCTTTCGTTTCAGGTCAACACCGTACAAAAGTTCCCCTCTGATGATCAAAGTCAAACGCCTTTTGACCCCGTCCGTTTTCAAACCATGCTTGAACTGATCCGGATCGGTCAGCTTGTCCAGTGTTCCCCAAATCACATCGGTGCCTGTTTTGTAATATTCAACAGTATCCACAACAGCTTCGTCCTGGAATTTCAGCGTGTTCAACTCCAGGATGGAACGGATTTGTTCCACTTTTAAAGGCGTTTCTTCCAAAACAATGTCATCCGCAGAGTCTCCCTTGAAAAACAGTTGGTAAGCCCAATACCCAACGAAGATTATCCCCGCTACCAATCCCAATCTAACGATCAGTGTTCGTATTTCTTTTATCTTTTGGCGTTTCATGTACGATTACTTCTTCAAATCCGAGGTTCTTATAAAAATCAATGATAAAGACTTTTGCATTTTGCTCCGCTTCATCCAGGATATCTAATTTTTGGAGGTCTTTACGAATGGATTCCTCTCCCTTTTTCAACACTTTGGATTTATCCAATTGGGAAAAATCAGAGCGCAAACCATTTACATCGGTCATTTCGGTGCGGATCAGGTCCGGGTCCATTTCAAAGGAAACAATTTCAGGAGGTGGGAGCTGAATGGTTATTTTTTTTCCTTTCACTTCAATATCCGATTCTTTGATCGAATTCAGGTTTACACCACCTTTGACACGCGCCTTGCAACTCAGCAAAATCTTGCGGTCACCAAACTTATACCATTCTCCTTCATCATTCCACTTCAACACCTTTCCAAGCGTATATTCCGTTGTAGAAAGTGTCCCGATGGAACGGATCCGGTAAATTTCTGTTTCATGCACTTCTTTGTCCTGTCCACAGGAAACAAGTAGGCATAAAAACACACTTAAAATGAACCAATTTCTCATAATTTTATTCAAAAGCAGCCAAACACATTGCCTGCATTCCTACAATCAATGCCTGGCTGTCGATATCAAATTTCGGATGGTGTACCCCATAAATAATGCCTGATTCTTCATTTCTCACCCCTAAGCGAAAAAAACACACTGGAATTTCCTGTGCGTAAAACGAAAAATCTTCTGAAGTAAGACGAATCGGTAACTCTTCAACCTGTTCATTTCCGAAAAAGTCAACGCTTCGCTCCCGCATCTTTTCCGTCAGTACCGGATCGTTTTCCAGGTAAGGATATCCTTTGGAGATCTCCAAATCAGCTGTTGCACCGAATTGTTCACACGTTGCATGAACCTGTTTTTCGATCAATTCCAGCGCTTCTTTTCTCCAGGCTTCATTCATGGTCCGGAATGTTCCTTTGAGGATTGCTTTTTCCGGGATTACATTTGTTGCACCCAATGCTTCAAAATGCCCGAACGAAAGCACACAGGGAATTTTCGGATCGCATTTGCGGCTCACAATCTGCTGCAAACCTGTCAGCAAGTGCGCACCGATCATGATCGGATCAATGGTTTGGTGCGGAGTTGCACCATGACCGCCTTTCCCGTTGATGGTAATGTAAATCTCATCACAGGAAGCCATGTACAAACCCGGCCTGAATCCCAGGTTTCCAACCGGCATTTCCGGGAAAACATGTAACGCAAACAGTTCGTGTACTGGGGGATTTTGCAAAGCTCCATCAGCAATCATCAAAGACGCACCTCCGGGATTTTTTTCTTCTCCCGGCTGAAAAAACAACTTCACCGGATATTTCAGCAAGTGCTTATTTTCCCAAAGGATTTCTGCTGCACCCAATAAAATAGCTGTATGCACATCATGTCCGCAAGCATGCATTACCCCGTCGATCGTGGAACTGTAGCCGCGATTCGTTTGCTCTTTAATCGGCAGTGCATCCAATTCAGAACGCAAACCGATACAGGAATCTGTTTCTGCATGCTGATCGGAACGAATAATTCCCAGCAAACCGGTTCCGGCAACTTCTTTTTGAAAGGGAATCCCAATCTTTTCCAGTTGCTCAGCTACAAAGTTCATCGTGTTGAATTCCGCATAAGACAATTCCGGAAAACGGTGTATGTGCTCCCGGTACCCTTTGACTTTGTCAAACAATTCAACGGAACGCGCCCGAATGATGTGATGAATTACTGGATCCATTGATACGTATGAGTGTTAATCAAAAATACAAAACTAATTACGAATGCCGAATTCTTAATTACGAATTAAATGAGACGACTGATCGGATCCGAAATCATACTAATTTGCCACAAGCAAATTGCACCCGCGGATATCCGAATGATCGAAGCGCCCCATCAGGCGCAGCTTTCCCTCTTCCATTCTTCCCAGGTCCTGGGTTTCAATGAAGGCACAGGAATAGATATTCGCCAGGTCCATTACATTCACTCCCCCGGTTTTATCGTGCTTCAAAACTTCAAAAGGATCATTAACTTCCCGAAGTGAAACTTTCATCCAGGATGGTAATTCAAACAAGCCATTCTTATCACTGTAGGCCTGGGAAAGTAATTCGCACATGCCATATTCCGAAGCAATGTATTCACAACCGAATCCTGAAATCAATTCTTGGTGCATTTCTTCTTTGGTCATTTCTTTTCGCCTTCCCTTCATTCCCCCGGTCTCGATCACCGTTACGTTGTGGAGGTCCGGTTTCAGTTCTGCCAAGTCCAATAAAGCATATGAAACACCAAACAAAACCAGTTTCTTTCCTGTTTTTCTCCCTTCCGAAATGGCTGAAAGTAAATTTTCAGGGTTTTCGAGGTAATAGCCCGACAACGAATCATTCGTCCGGTCAATCAGCTTATCAACCATGTAAACCAAACTAGACTCTCCCTGCGAAACATAATTCGGCAACAAAGCAAAAATGATTTGATCTTCCAGCTTCCCGAGAAACTGCTCGTATGTAGGAACAAAAGAGCGTTCGTAAACGGATACATCTGCCACATAATGGGTGCTGCGTACCATTCCGGTTGTTCCGCTGCTTTTGAAGACCTGCTGAACTTCTTTATTATCCGCAATAATTTGGTGCGTTTTAAAAAAAGCAATCGGTAAATGCGGGATTTCGGAATAATGCTTCGGTTCCGGACGATTGAGTAGTTCTACAAAGGTTTTGTAAACAGGTACATGCTCTTTCTGGAATTGGAAAACAGCCAATGCACATGCATTGAAATCTGCTTCTGTCCGAATGGAAAATATGCGATCAATCAGTTCCTGCATCGTTATTTTCTAAACTAATTTTATCATTTAACAAACTGAAAAACAAGTATTTAAAAACAAATCTGTTCGCTAATTCGCGAACAAGTAAATTAGCGAATTCTCGAATTCTAAAATTATACTCTTTGCGATTTTTGTACAAAGATAGCGGGATTTACTTCAAAGGAAATTTTAAAGAGAAGGTTGTTCCTTTGCCTGGCTGACTTTTCACCTGGATCGTTCCGCCATGCTCTTCTACAATCAGCTTCACATAATAAAGCCCCAATCCGAAACCTTTCACATCGTGCACATTCCCTGTTGGGACGCGGTAGAATTTATCAAAAATCATCTTGACATCTTCCCGCTTCATCCCAATTCCGTTATCGGTAATTGTGAGGTAAAAATACTGCGAATCATCCCAGGTGCGAATTACAATGTGTGGAACCGTATTGCAGTATTTCACTGCATTATCCAGCAGGTTATAGATCACATTTGTGATATGAACCTCATCGATTTTTAAGACTTCACACCCGGCATCCAGCACCAAATCAATCTCTCCGCCCTGATCTGTCTGGTTGATATCGAAGCTTTCTTTTGCTTCGAGGATCAGGTCGTGAATCGAACAGGACTCTTTCTTCAGGGTCAGTTTCTCTTTATCCAGTTTTGCAACATTCAAAACCCGTTCCACCTGGTTTTCGAGTCGTTTATTTTCCTTGTAAATAATTTCCGCGTAACGGATCAGGCGCTCAGGATCTTCCCTGAAATCTCCCCTCAAAAGCAACTCACTGGAAAGCCCGATGGTTGAAATAGGGGTTTTCAATTCGTGGGTCATGTTATTAATGAAGTCATTCTTTACTTCGGAAAGCCGTTTCTGCTTCAGAATAACATTCAAAGTAAAAACAAAGAATACGAAAAGCAGGAAAAGAATGATAAACAGGTAAATCCAGGGAGAAACATTCGTTTTGTTGACATCAATGGAAGAAGAACTCACATTCGGGAACAAAACCGTGAAGTAATGACCATCGTTTTTCCATTTCAGCTGATTGGAGGTATTTCCGATAGAATCATTGTTCGTTACGGCATAAGACGAATCCTTGGTATATTTAATGAGATTCCCGAACACCACCGAATCCGAATAACAGTCGTAAATCCCGTAAACAAAATCCTGGTTCAGACTCTGGTTATCGAATTCTCTTTTAAGCAACTGCTCCAGGTAATAAGGATGCAATTCTTCTTCAATATCCACCGAAAAATAATTCGCCCGGACTTGCTTTACCGCACCATACAGGTTCGCACTGATATCACTTTTGGTATTGAGTTGTTCCAATACATCCCGCAAAGCAATGTGAGCCCTTTCTGAAAACTGCTTCAGGTTCAGGCTGTCTTCTCTTTCCTGTATCTTAACGGTAATGCGCTGCGCTTCTGTTGTTTTGTGGATCCAGAACAACTGAATACTCAGGACACTTAATAAAGAAAGCACCCCGAGGATAATAACGGTATTGATTGTTCTGCGATTCATTCAAGCATTGAAAAGTGAAAATGGAGAATTGAAAAGTATCGGATCGTGTTACATAAAAATCATTTTACTCTTTTCAATTTTCACTTTTACATTTTCAATTAATAAGATTCCATTGAAGGGTCAACTTCCTGGATCCAGGCCAAAATTCCGCCTTCCAGGTTGTATAAGTTGGTGTACCCGTGTTGCTGTTCCAAAAACTGGATCACATTTGCGCTTCTTTTCCCGGAACGGCAATGAACCACGACTTTCTTGTTTTGGTCGATCTGGGCATATTCTGCAGGAACATCATTCATCGGGATCAATACTCCGTCGAGTGTACAAATTTCATTCTCATAAGGCTCACGAACGTCAATCAACTGAAAATCCTCATTTCCGTCCATCCAGGACTTTAATTCTGTAACTGTAATGCTTTTCATAGTGTTATCTATTTAAGGAATGTTCAAATTCATTCCAAACTTTTTGAACCAGGTTTGAACCCTTTTTAAACTTGTAAAGCGACCAAAAACTGATCGCTTTACAAAATTACAGAAAACAGCCGTAGAAAATATTCTTCCGCAACTGTTTAACTAAAAATTAGCCTTTTCCGCCGAATACTTTCTGAAGCAAAGCTGTGACCTGGGCAGCCGGATCTTTACGGATCTTAGCTTCCTGCTCGCTGATCAGCAACATTAGTCCATCAATTGCTTTTGCTGTTACATAGGCTTCCAAATCGGGATTTTGCTTGGTAACTCCCGGGATTTTGTTGTATTTCGTCACTAACGGATTCCAGTATTCGGTCACACGCACTTTATCCATTGCGGTTTTTACGATCGGTTTGAACTTCTCTGTCAATGTACCGGTTGTTTTTTGGCGCAGGTAATGTGTTGCTGCCGTGTCGCTCCCGTTCAGGATAGCAAATCCGTCACCAACAGTCATATCTCTAACCGCCGCTGCGAATACATCGTATGCGCTTTTTGAAGCTTCCTCAGCCGCACGGTTCACGGATTCTTCAAACTGTGTCACCTGGCTCTGCATCCCGAGCATTACCAACTTGTCTTTCATAGCCTTTGCTTCGGCAGGCCAGGGAATGAAGATCTTTTGATTCTTGTAAAAACCATCCGTTACTCCGGCAGAACTTGCTGCTGTTTTTGCTCCCGTGGTCAATGCTTCACGCAAACCACTTACAACTTCATCATTCGTCAGGGAACTTTTCCCCTGTGATGTGGTAGTTAACTCTTTTCCTTTGGAAACAATTTTCCCTAACTGAGCATGTGAAAAATAACTTGTGCTGACAAACAATGCAATTGCGATACTGATTTTCATATGGTATGTTTTAATTCTATTTGTAAGAGTTAAAAAACCTCAAAAGGTTTAACACTCCTGTATGTTAACGTTTGAGCTCACCAAAAATTGTTCCAGAATAAAGAGTGGGGACGGCTCCATAAAAGAAGTGGGGACGCGATGCATCACGTCCCCACTTCTTTTTTTTGATGTTCTCTTAATTTTTAGAATCCCTGTACCCCATTTACGGTAGTGTACTTCAGGATATTTTTCTTGTCCGGGTGAATTCTGGCAAATGCCGACTGTACCGCCAATGTTCCTTCGTGGAATCCGCACAGGATTAGTTTCAGCTTATTTTCATAAGTATTCACGTCACCGATCGCATAAATTCCAGGGATATTCGTGGAATAATCCAGCGTATCCACTTTGATTGCGTTTTTCTCGATCTCCAGCCCCCAGTCTGCGATTGGCCCCAAAGATGGTTTCAACCCGAAAAGCGGAATGAAATGATCTGTTTCGCGGATAATTTCACCTTGTGTATTGTGTTGGATCTTCACGTGGCTCAATGAACCGTTGCCTTCCAAACCAACTACTTCTGCTTCAGTAATCAGATTGATCTGACCGCTTTCGGCCATATCGATTACTTTCTGAACGGAATCCAGGTGACCGCGGAAAGAAGCACTTCGGTGAACCAATACCACTTCTTTTGCAATTTTCTTTTCTGCCAAAAAGATCGACCAATCCAATGCCGAATCACCACCTCCGGCAATGACACAACGTTTGCCACGGTAAAACTCCGGATCCTTAATGATGTACTCAATTCCTTTGTCTTCGAAATCCGTGATGTTGGAAATAGGTGGTTTACGCGGTTCGAAAACTCCCAATCCACCGGCTATCATAACGATCGGAGCCAAATGTTTTGTTCCTTTTACGGTCGTAACGATAAATTTCCCGTCTTCCGTTTTTTCAATGGTCATCGCTGCTTCACCCAGCGTAAACCCAGGCTTAAAAGGCGCTGCCTGCTCCATCAGGTTGTCAATCAAATCACCTGCCAAAACAGATGGAAATCCCGGGATATCGTAAATAGGTTTTTTCGGATAAATCTCAGAACATTGTCCACCCGGCTGCGGCAGGGAATCAATCAAATGACAATGTAATTTCAACAATCCCGCTTCGAAAACGGTAAAAAGTCCTACCGGACCCGCACCGATTATTATTATATCTGTTTCAATCATTATTACTGCTTAAAAAGTGGCACAAAAATAGCGATTGTTTCCCAGATAATAATCCCTAAAAAATGGTAATTCGTGCGTAAAAAGAGAAACATATACTAAAATTTTCAGGCAGTAAAAACACTTACAACTAACTATTTGAAAAAACCACCAATCCATTTATTTTCGAATTTTATTTATATCTTAAAACAATCAATTAGCTTTCCTTCAAAACAAACACCATGAAATCACTCCTATTTTTAGCCCTCATCTCACTTAGCTTTTTTTCACAAGCTCAGAATTCAGAAATCACCGATCGTGTACTCTCCCTTCTAACCGTAAAAGTGAAGCACACCCCAAGGGAATACCCCATGGACAACGAAGTCAATTTCCTGCAAATCGAAAATGGTGAAGCCATGATTTATTACAGAAGTCGCGGACGGGTAACATTTTACCAGGGAATGGTTGAAAAATACACTGCACAAAAAACGGAAACCGGGGAAACAATCAGTTTCTACCTCTCTCCAACCGGACTGGGAAGCAAACAGGTTTCACTGGAAATCAATCTCCGGGAAACAGGCACACACAGCATTCATTTGTTTGAACCATTGGGTTCACGCGACGTATATTTAACTGCCGAAACAGCCAGCAAGGAAATTCTCAAAGACTAATTCCGAAGCTTTGCTATTTTTGTTAAAAGAAATACAGTGATCGAAGTACCAAAAAAAGCATTCTCAAATTTTGTCAAAGAGCATTTCATCCTCATCGGGATTCTTTTACTTGCGCTCGTACTGAGATGTTACGACCTGTTTTCTATTCCATACACCCACGATGAATTGAGCGGTTTACTCCGCACGCGTTTCGATTCCTTCAGCGAATTGATCGCCCAAGGAGTAAAAGTAGACGGACACCCGGCTTTTGTGCAGGTATTCCTGTTTTACTGGACCAAACTTTTCGGCACGGCGGAATGGGTTGTCAAATTGCCGTTTATCCTTTCCGGAGTAGGTGGAGTTTACTTTGCATACAAGATCGGGAAACGCTGGTCGAACGTAACGGTAGGACTAATTGTAGCTGCAATTATTGCAACAAGTCAGTACCCCGTGATGTACAGCCAGATTGCCCGGCCATATACCGCAGGATTTTTCTTCACTCTGCTTTTTGCCTATCATTGGGGAGAAATCGTGTTTTTTAAGAATTATGCCCGGAAGCACCTCATCTGGTTTCCGGTTGCAGCTGCGCTCAGTGCATACGACCACCATTTTTGCATGCTCACGGCTGGATTGATCGGAGTGGCAGGTTTTTTCTATGTTTCCAAAGATTTTTTACTGAAATACCTGTTGCTCTGTATTGCCGCAGTTGTTCTTTACGCTCCGCATTTTACAATCCTGGCAGCACAAATGAAGATGGGCGGACTGGACGGATGGCTGGGCAAACCGGAACCTTCATTCCTACCCCACTACATTTACTACATTTTCCAGTTTTCCATTCCGATCATTTTACTTTATTGCGGGATTATTGGCTGGACGTTCTTCTTCGGTGGTTCCGACTTCACTCAAGCACCTTCCGGAGCAAGCACAGTAAAAAAAAGCAGACAAGTTCTTTTTGCAGGAATCCTGTTCTTTAGCGTCTACTTTACCGGTTATTTTTACTCTATTTATGTAGCACCGGTATTGCAAACCTCTGTTCTGATCTTTGCCTACCCGTTTTTACTTTTATTCGTATTCGGTTGGACCAGGGAACAAAGTAAAGTCGCGAATTTCTTTTTGGTGCTTACGATTTTATCCCTGAACTGCCACGCACTGATTTTTCAGCGGAAATATTACACCACTTTTTACAAGACTCCGTTCAAACAATTGGTTCTGGATGCCAATGACGCGACACGCACTCACCCGAATACCTTCACAATCCTATTTTCCGATGAGCCGAAAACACGTTTTTATTCCGAAAAAGGAGAACTTGTTATCCCGGATGACTACCTGTTTATCACCGTTCCGGAATTCAACGAAAAGAAACTGGATTCCCTCCTGAATGAAAAATCGGGCTCTTTTGACCGGATCTGCCTTGCCGCTACATCCAGTCTTCCTCCCACTTTCAGGGCAATCCTTCTTCAGAAATACCCACACATTATCTGGCAGCGAAACTATTTCTCTGCTTCCACTTTATTGGTTGGGAAAGGAAAAGCAAGCGAAAAACCCATTGCTGACATTGCAAAGACTAAAAACCTGTTTAACGGTTACAATCCCGGAAAATGGTATAACGGGGAATATCACTTCGTGCAGAATGAGGAATGGGGACCTGGGTATTCCGCTTATTTGAACGAACTGGTAAAAAGACCTTCAGACATCGTAGATGTGGTTGTAAAATTGAAACTGACGGATCTATCACAAGACCCCATACTGGTCCTGAATGTTCAGTCGAATGATTCGGTGATCCAATACCGGGCAAGTGGCGCGTACCAGCACTTAGTCAACCCGGAAGACAGCACGGTTATGCTGGTTCAATCAATCAAATTCATTGATTTGCATTATCATCAATTTGAGAAACCATTTCTGAACACCTATATCTGGAACCGGGATAAGAAACCGTTGAAGATTTTATCGTTCCAGGTAATTTACCGGAAAGACAATCCGTTGACTTATTCGCTTTATGAACCGATTGTCAATTGAGCCCTTCGACCCCGCTCAGTCAACTTTATTGAATATATCGCTTCGCAAACTCCCACAAAACAATTCCTGCACAAACAGAAACATTCAAACTGTGTTTCGTACCGAATTGCGGGATTTCAAGAATATAATCGGATGCATTGATCACAGATTGATCCACTCCGTCTACTTCATTTCCAAAGACAAGTGCAAATTTTTGTTCTTTCAAGGTGTGCACTTCGTGAAGCAAAACGGTTTCTTCCGCCTGTTCGATGCTACACACCGCAACTCCTCCTTGTTTCAGCTCAGAAACCAACTCATCAATATACTGGCGGTATTCCCATTCGATGGTATCGGTAGCCCCCAATGCTGTTTTGTGGATTTCACGGTGTGGCGGCTGAGCTGTAATTCCGCATAAATAGATTTTTTCCACATTGAATGCATCTGCCGTTCGAAAAAAAGAACCGATATTATTCAAGCTGCGGATATCATTCAACACGATGATCAGCGGGAATTTCTCCTGATTTTTAAAGGTTTGCCCGTCCACCCGGTCAAGTTCCCACAATTTTAATTTTCGGTTCATAGGACAAATTTAGTTATATTCGAATGTAATCTTACTGACATGAAAACTAAATTAATACCTCTACTCATTGGTGTATGTACCATGATGATGCTGACAAATTGCACCATCGAAAAACGACTTTTCCAAAAAGGATACCACGTAGAATGGAAGAAAAAAGCACCGCACGATCAGGCATCCGGCGAGTCCAACAAATTGCCGGCACCTTCGGATGACCTTGCAAAAAAGGCTCCGGAAAAAGCATCCGTTCCAAATCCAGATACCGAAAGTCCGTTAGCCATTGCGGAAAAAACTGAACCGGCAACTTCCCCGTCTTCCACTGCCACACAACCCGCAGATAAAGTCCCCACTTCCGGGCAAAAGGCCGATTCAAAGGAATCCATTTCAATCAAAAACGAGACAGCATCCACTCCACCGAATCAAAAAGACGAGGAAGATCCTGAACCGCAAACCAAGCCAAAAACTTTTGAACCGGTTGGGATTTCTTCTTTTTCCCTGTACTTTATCGGGCTGACACTCGGAATTGTAGGGATTCTTGCCGCCAACCCGGTAGGTTTAATGGGAATTAGTGCGCTGTTACTCTTAAGTGCTTTAGTACTGGGAATTGTTTCCGTGGTAAGGTCCCACCGACACAAGGAATGGTATAAACCTAATTTCTTCGGGTATTTTGGTATGATCGCTTCAGCAAGCACGCTGATTATCTTTGTTATTGCATTGACCCTATACGCAATCCTTGTATTGTCTTCCTGGCCGGGATAGTTCTTTTACCTGCAGATTTGGTCCAAAACAAATCGGAAAATGTTGAAAACTATCAAACGCAAAAAGGGCGCTCCTTGCTTCTTTGGTAGTAAATTTGGACCATTCGTTAATTTATACCTGCGTGTCAAAAAAAGTAAAAGATCCGGCCGAAACGCCCCTGATGAAGCAATACAATCAAATCAAGGCCAAACATCCTCAAGCTTTGCTGCTTTTTCGTGTGGGAGACTTTTATGAGACATTTGGTGAAGATGCTGTTACGGCATCCAAAACACTGGGAATTGTTTTAACGAAACGCGGAGCAGGATCCCCGTCTGAAATCGAATTGGCCGGATTCCCGCATCACTCGCTTGAATCGTATCTTCCGAAATTAGTCCGTGCAGGGCATCGCGTGGCGATCTGTGATCAGCTGGAAGATCCGAAAATGACCAAAACAATTGTCAAACGCGGTGTAACCGAATTAGTCACTCCTGGAATTGCATTCAGCGATAAGATCCTGGACGGTCACCAAAACAACTTTTTGGGAGCAATCCATTTTGGGAAAGACATTCACGGAATTTCCTTCCTGGATGTGACAACCGGGGAGTTTTTCACCGCACAGGGAAATACGGAATACATCAACAAACTGATCCAGGGCTTTGAACCGAGTGAGATCATTTACCAAAAAAACAAACATCAATTGTTCCAGGAGCTATTCGGAACAAAATACTATACTTTCCGCCTGGAAGACTGGGTTTTCACTCCTGATTTCGGGAAGGAAAAACTGACCGGGCATTTCCAGACCAATTCCATGAAAGGGTTCGGGATTGATGACCTGGATTACGGAATTGTTTCGGCCGGAGCTATTTTGCATTATTTGGGCGAAACCCAACACGACAAACTCGGGCACATTACCCAAATCCAGCGCATCGAGGAGGAAAAATATGTTTGGCTAGACCGCTTCACCATCCGCAACCTGGAATTGATAGCTCCACTGAATGAAGGTGGAAAAACACTGTTCGATGTTATCAACGGAACAAAAACTCCGATGGGTGACCGCTTGCTGAAACGCTGGATCGTGATGCCGCTGAAACATCCTGAGCAAATCAACCTGCGCATCGATGCCGTTGCAGATTTGACCGAAAAGAGCAGTCTTCGTGCAGAAATTGAACACGAATTGAGTGAGATCGGCGACATGGAAAGATTGATCTCCAAAGTGGCTGTAGGCAGGATCCACCCCAAAGAATTGCGTGTCCTTTCACGCATCCTGGAACACATGACTCCGCTGCGGGATGCTTGTTCACACAGCGAAAGCGACTTATTGAACCAACTATCGAAACGCATCGAACCGTGCGAAGAATTCATTTTGCAGGTGGAAAAATTCCTATTGAAAGACCCGGCAGTGATGCTGGGAAAAGGTCCGGTAATTGCCAACGGGGTTCACACGGAATTAGACGAACTGCGGGCGATTTCCGAAAGCGGAAAGGATTACCTGGAAGCCATGCAGGAACGCGAGTCTGAAAAAACAGGAATTCCAAGCCTGAAAATTGCTTTCAATAATGTTTTCGGATATTACCTGGAGGTACGAAACACGCACAAAGACAAAGTTCCGGAAGAATGGATCCGCAAGCAGACCTTGGTCAGCGCGGAACGCTACATCACCCCGGAATTAAAAGAATACGAAACAAAAATCCTGGGAGCGGAAGACAAGATCGCTTCCATCGAAGCCCAGTTGTATTTTGAATTGGTTCAACGGCTTCATGCTTTTGTTGGAGCAATCCAGCGAAATGCATACCTCATCGCCCAACTGGACTGCCTGACCGGGTTTGCCGAGCTTGCTATCCGGAAAAATTACGCCAAACCGGTTGTGAATGAAAGTTATGTGATCGATATCAAAAACGGCCGTCACCCGGTAATCGAAGGCCAGTTGAAACCCGGCGAAGAATATGTTCCGAATGATGTGTACCTGGACAAAGAAGAGCAGCAGATCATCATGATCACCGGACCGAATATGTCGGGAAAAAGTGCTTTGCTGCGTCAAACTGCGCTCATTGTGCTCCTGGCACAAATGGGAAGCTTTATTCCGGCAGACACCGCTATTTTGGGAATTGTAGACAAAGTATTTACACGCGTCGGTGCATCCGATAACATTTCCTCCGGAGAGTCGACCTTCATGGTGGAAATGAATGAAACTTCGAGCATCCTGAACAATCTTTCGGACAGAAGCTTGATCCTGCTGGATGAAATCGGACGTGGAACCAGTACTTACGACGGAATTTCAATTGCCTGGGCCATTGCCGAATACATTCACGAGTTCCCGCAAGCAAAAGGGAAAACGCTTTTTGCCACGCATTACCATGAATTGAACGAAATGGCGGTTCAGTTTCCGCGCATCCACAACTACAATGTGAGTGTCAAAGAAGTGGGACAAAAAATCATCTTCCTTCGCAAACTGGTGGAAGGCGGAAGTGAACACAGTTTTGGTATTCACGTAGCGAAACTAGCCGGAATGCCGAATAAAGTAATCCAGCGAGCAGAATTGATGCTGGAGCAATTGGAGTTGAATCACCGCTCAAGCGAAGTTCAATCGGTGAAAGATGTGGTGGTGCAGGCAGGAAACACTTCGGATATGCAGTTGAGTTTCTTCCAGCTGAACGATCCTGTTTTGGAGCAAATCCACGATCAGTTAGTATCAATAGACATCAACACTTTAACTCCGGTTGAAGCATTAATGAAACTAAACGAGATCAAGAAGTTAACGGGAGGTTAACTTTTCAGGCATGTTTTCACCAATTCTCAAATTCTCTTTGAAGCTCTTTCAGGATTGCTTCATAACCGGTCATTTCCTCGTATTTTTTTTCAGCCACATGAATATCTTCAATGGCTGCTTTCAAATATTTTTTACAGGAAAGTTTTTCATCTTTAAAGTTCATGATCGCTTCAATGTAAAAATCATTTGCTTTATCATGATTGCCTTTAATTAAATTGAACAATCCCAAATTTGAATGAACAAAGCCTAAATCCGGGTGTAATTCAAGTGCTTTCAAACTGTATTCAATCGCTTTTTCCAAATCCCCGCTCTCGTAATACCCCCAACCTAGGTTACCATAAGTAATAGCCGTTTTATACGCTTTCGTCTCTACAAATTTGTCAGTAGTTGATTCAGACGAAATAGTGTAGTCAGTAACAGATTCATCAACAATTGCTACTATTTCCACATCTACTACAACAGGCGATGGTCCAGCCTGAATCCCAACATAAAACTGTTCTTTTGGCGAAAATCCGATCATTTGCTTCCCATGAGTTGCAGATTTAATGGATACCTTGTCGTAGTAATTCCAGTATTCAGGAAATAAATAGTAGTCCGTTTTATTGACGAAATTGACAGCATTATATCGATCCCCAAACACATAGATATTTGAACTGGAGGAACCGTTAGGAGCGAACAGGGCGGAGACCAAACCAGATGTGAGTCCGGTTTTATCCAACGCAAGTGAAAGTTGAGATGCCAAATTGATTTCGGCTGTTCTTTTTTCCAGCACATTTTCATTAGAATAGGAAGCAAACATGTAATACCATGCTATGGTATTCTCAGGGAGGTTAACCGGAATGATGACCCGCGATGTATTCAGAACAATGACACCTCCGTCCAATTCATATCGTCTGTCTTCTACCAGAGGAACGACTTTGTAAGAAACCGTTTTTACCTGGGCATTCAATTGTTTGACCAGTAGTAAAACAAGAATAATGGATAGGTATTTCATAATCGCTGATTTTCGTTAGTTATATTTTCTCGAAGTTTCATAAACCGGGTAATTCCACCTGGCCACACCACCATGATGTGAACAAGCTCCTTGCCCGGTTGCATGAGAATAGGTACCGTCCTCACAAAGCGTGCAATAATAGGCGATTCGTTTCTTCAGCGGATTAATCTTATTGTACAGTTTCCCCGCATCAGTATGACCGAGAATCATTGCTTTTTTTGCGTCTTTCACGGCGTCTTCAATACGTTTGACTTTGACAAAGCAGTTTGCACGTTGATAAAGTACACTGGTATTACTAGTATCTAGTACATGTACGCTAGTCAGTAGATCAATTGCCATATTGTACTGACGTTTTTTCATCAACTGATTTGTTTTAGCCAGGGAGACTTCTATCCGGATCTGATTGACATCCGCCTTTTCTCCGGCTTTTTCGGCCAGCAAATCAGCTTTGTCCAACTCCAGCAAAGCAAGATCAATTTCTCCCTTACAATACAAGCTGTCTACCCGTTGCAAACAACTGTCCAGGTCAACAATACGTTGCTTTTCATCCAACTTAGCTTGTCGCTCATTTAATAGTTGAGTTTGGTTGACTTGTTCTAACCTGGATCTTTCTCTACCAAAACCGATTGCAAATGGGACATTTAGCAATAACAAAGCTACCAGAGCTATGTTTTTCACCTTTTTTGGTAAGGAATATTTAAAGATGCGTACAAGGAGTATGGATGAACCTGAAATAACCAATACAATGGAAAAAGGTGGATAAATCACTGTAAAAGGACTCATTATCAACAACAGCACTCCGATTACTATGCCGATCTCTCCCAATAAATAATTATTAATGGTCTGCATTTCGGCCACATTATTTTGTTTGAATAAGCGAGTGCTGCTCGAACCGGGATTCTTCATTTTTTTCTGGATTAATAGTTATATTGGCTAGTTACACTGATTAGAAGGGAAATCTTAATCGAAATGATTATTGATGATCTGCTCTCCTCCCGTAACAAGATTATGAACCGTTCCTCCCTGCATGTAGAACCCAACCGTAGAATGATTAAATTGAGGACCGGTGCTTCGCGCATGTTGGTCTATTTGATTTTGTGATCCTGATACTTCCTGTTTTACGTAGTTTTCCAGGAATAACAGTCCGATCAATATTCCCGGAAGCCCGGCTGCTGATTGCTCTTGTTTCACAGAGGAAAGGAAGGGGGCAACCGGATTCCATACATCATCAACGTCTACCCATACAGGGAGGATTCGTTTTGTTCCTGAAAAATCTCCCCACGACGGCTGACGCATTTTGAAAGCCTGATCTTTCCATGATAAGGGAAGAACACAGACACTCAAGGCAGTGTTTTCGAGTAATCCAACGGCATGTTTGGCTAACTCCACCAGTGATGTTTCGTTGGCGGAAAGTACTTTAATTGGTGTTGTTTTTTGTACGAACGTAAGGGTTGGAGTAAGTTGTTTTTCCAGTTTTTGCGGAACAACAATCGTAAAAAGCTTTTCTTCCTGATTATCAAAATGCTCATTTTCGGGGGAAAGAAAATTTCCGGGTGTTCTTAAAGCTGTCTTCCATTCATCCCAATTATTGAACCCTGCATGATTCAGCAACATGTTAATGTAGGATTCATTTTTTTTGATAGTGATCCCTTCTTTTACTCCTTTACGTGCATCACTCATCAGGTCTACAATGTAGCGATCGTTGAATTGCTGTTCTGGTGCCAGTTTGCTTGCCAGTTCTATTTGTCCGTTTTGAGACATTTCAGTACGTTCCCTCCAGGAACAAAGCTGCACCAGTTGTATGATTTTATCCGGTTCGTAATGTAGAGCCATAGTTATTGTTTGGAATCAGGCTCTAAAGAGAACAAGGATTGGATCTGAAAATCAAATTATTTTTTTGAAACGAACTATTTTTTTTGTGTAAATGGAAAAATCGTTTACGAGATCAGATCAATTTCAGGTAATACGTTACCTGGTCTTTATATTTCGGGTCGATATCTATTTTTACGCCGTTGGTCAGTTCAAGGCGATTCCCAAGCTTGCTTTTGACATACTGAAGATTGATAGCATGCGATTTACTTACACGGACAATGTCAGGCCAATCGAGTTTTTGAAGAACAGTTTTCAGGTTCATTGTCAATTTATACATTTTATCCTCCAGGTAAACACCACAATAACTGCCATCGGCTTCGATATAACAGATCGTGTTTGGATTGATACGTTGTTTACTATTGTTTCCGTCTGCTATCAAATAAATGGTATTGGAGAAAGGTTTCTGTGTTGGCAGATCCACATCCAGGGCATTTCGTAAATTGATCAGATCAATGGGCTTCGCGATATTGCGCAACGGAGCTGTATTTTTTGCCTGTATATACGTGTTCATATCCTGAATTCCGGAAAGATACATATGTGGGATGTTCATGGCTGCCAGTTTTCCTCCCAGATCAATTCCTGATCGTTCGCCCTTCAGTCCGATATCGATAATAACCAAATCCGGGACCTCACTTTCAATGGCTTTCACAGCACTGGTATAGTCTTCCGCTATTGCGATAACGTGATGCTGAAGTTGTTCCAACTTCTCATGCAGATCATCGGCTGCAAAAGGTTCGTCTTCAACGATAAGAATTTTCATAGGCGAAAGTTTAATTACATTTGCCAAAATACTGAAATTATGCTCCGCTGTGCACTCTTTTTGTTTTTGTTTGCCCTGTCCTTCGGAACTTATGGTCAGTCCATGTTTCACCAGTTATTGGATCAAGGCGGTCAATCCTTACTGGATGGAGATATTCCACAGGCTAAAGTATTGCTACAGCAAGCGCTGAAGATAATACCCGAGGATCTTGATCCGGAAGAACGTTCTATTTTTTACAATAATCTGGGAGTTGTTTATTATCAATCCGGCGAATACAAGGAATGTATAGATTGGTATCGGAAAGAGTTGGAGATTTACAGAAGGACCGGTAATGACAGCCTTGCAGCAGGAACGTTGTACAATCTTGGACTCGTATATATTGAAATCGGGCTCTACAAGAAGGCAATGCAGGAATTACTTGGATCAGCACGGGATTTTGAACGGCTCGGCAACCTGAAAGAGCTTTCTTCAGCCTGGAATTGTATCGGAGTTATGCAGCTGGATCTTGGCAATTTCGAAAAAGCACTGATTTATCATGAAAGAGCACTTCGGATAAGAGAAAAAATAGGATACGCTAAGGGAATTGCCGATTCTTATAACAACATCGGAGATGTTCATCTGGCCTGGAAACACTACGCAAAAGCTGAAATCTATTTACAGGAAGCGCTTCGTCAGAAAAAACTACTTGATAATCAGTCAAATCTGATTAACACCTTATGTTCATTAGGAAAACTATACATTGCTGTCGGAGAATCTAAAAAAGCATATAACTACCTATTCCAGGCTTACACTATTGGTAAAACCATCGGCAATTCACCGAAAGTAGCAGAGAGTATGTGTTACCTGGCGGCTTATTATAGTTCTGTAGGCGAAGAAAGAAAAGCCATTGAAATCTATCATCGGACGCAGATCATAGCGCGAACTTCTTCAGATTGGACATTGTTACAAGACGCATTGCAGGGGGAAATAACACTGCTCGAAAATAAACTTCCCGGTACCGAGGTTGTTGAGAAGTACCGTGAATTAATTGCTACAAAAGAAAAAGCGATCAAAGACCTCAACAGTAAGGAATTGGCAAGATTGGAAATTTCCTACGATGTTGAAAGAAAGAATGCAGAATTAAGACTCAGAAGAAAACAAGCAAATATTGATCGACTGAGCAATCAACATTTAACTGCCTGGCTCGTAGCGGTTGGAGGAATAGCACTATTCGCAGGAGTTGCATTTTACCAAACACGACGTCGAAAAAAACAAGAGGAAGTACTGAGAAAACAAGCAGAAGTACTTCAAAAACAGGCGGAAATTCAACGAGACGAAATCAAGCACCTACACCATGAGTTGAGTCATCGCACGAAAAACTATTTCAGTATGCTCTCCGGTATTTTGAGATCTGATCGAAAGAAGGCATCGAATGAAGAAGTTATCCGCGTTTTGAATGTGAATATTCATCGACTTGAAGCAATGTCGTTGATACAGGGTTATTTGCTTGGGAATTCAGAGCAATGGATTAAGAATGTACAGTTGAATGCCTACCTCAACCATTTGATTTCAGAACTGCTATTACACCTGCTGCCAGAGGAATATGACTTGCAGGTGGAAAGGGAACTGGACCATATTTTGATGGATTATGACAAAGCAATGCGGATTGCAATCGTGTTGAATGAATTAATCTGTAATGCCATTGAGCATGGTTTGAACGGAGTAACGAAGCCTACACTGGCAATTTCGCTGAAACACCAGGATGACAGCGTGGTACTGACAGTACATGACAATGGCCCGGGATTACCGGAAGCGTTATTACAAGCGAAAACGGTAAAGGGACGTGATATCATCAATAAGCTGCTTTCTTCAATAAATGGAGTAATAACTTATCACAACGAAAGTGGTTGTAAGGTCGAAGTGGTAGTTGCATTCTCATAAAAAAGCCCGGGATCCCGATTGCTCTCGGAATTCCCGGACTTCTCCAACCCATCAATTCATATTAATCCAAATTAATCTAACAGGATGGTTGCCTGTACGTCGGTGCGTACACGAACAGTATCCGTTACAACTGGAGACCAGCCTGTGACAGATGCCCGGAAGTAATAAATCCCTGATGGAACCTGACGGTCGTATTCGCCTGACGAATTGGTGTAACCGTCATTAATTAGCCGGTTGGTACCATAGGCATAGGTTCTAACACGTGCGCTATCAACCGGTGCCAGCGTGTTTTTATTTTTTACCCGCACGCGAATGATCGGATCTTGGTCTCCTCCCGTTTTTTCCAGACAATCTTCAACAATCATCTCTGCTTTTCGACTAGTTATGTTTTCTTTTTTACAGGATACTGTGATCGCGCCCATTCCCACAAGAATCAACAGGGAAGCGATCATGAACTTATTTGTTTTCATGTTAATTTGCTTTAAACTGTTTTTAATTGGTCGTAGAGTCTACCCGCTACCGGCGGGTGCCACACGACGATTCTGTTGGGAGAATATGCCTGATCTGCCGTCGCCTCTTCTCCCGAAAGGGATTGCATCACAGGCATTTGTCAGAAGCAGGTCCGGGTTCCGGGGCCCGGTAGTGCACCTGTCTTCCTTTAGCTATCGGGAAGCGTTACCGGCCACTGACAAGACAAAGGTTGGTAAACAGCCGGGAGAATTCGTAGGACAGAAAAAAACTATGTAGAACCGATTCGTTATTTTTACAAACAATTGACTTTCAATACATTTCACTATTTATATTTTTCGATCGGCATCAAATTTTTTATCATCGAAATGGAATTCGTTGAAACAGACGTAAAATGCGTGAACTGATTTTCGTTATTTTCGTACGGAAGGATTTAATGGCAGAATGAAAATTTTAATTGTGGAAGACGAGCCTTTTGCTGCAGAAGAGCTGAAGGAGAAGTTAGAGAAGCTCAATCATGAGGTAATCGCCATTGCCGAAAGCTATGAAGAAGCACTGGAGTTGATCCGCAAGAACAAACCGGAACTCGCGTTAGTGGACATCGAACTGAAGGGTGAGTTGACAGGGATCGATTTGTCGGAGGAATTACAAAAACAAGGAATTCCTTTCCTCTACCTTACTGGTATAGAGGACGAGAACATCTACGATAAAGCTGTACAAACCGGTTCTCTGAAATTCCTTTCAAAACCGATAGACAGCATGAATCTTCGCAATGGAATCTATGAAGCAAAAAAAATAATTGACGATACAAAGCAGGAAATGATGCGTTTTTTCACGGTGAAAGCCGGTGTACGAAAATCCCTCCATCCCAACCAAGTCGCTTATTTGAAAGGCGGCCGCTCCTACTGTGAAATCCATTTTATGGATGGATCTAAATGGGACATATCGGTGAATCTCGGAAAAGTCGCCGAGCAAATGGATCACCCCAATTTCATCCGCATCCACAAATCCCACTTTATCAATAAAAAGCACATTGAACACATTGCTGCAAATTCGGTTCGACTCACCACGGGAATCGATTTAAATATTTCACTTACTTATAAAAAGGAATTGAAGCGAATGACGGAAAGATCCTAGTCAGCTCAAACGAACTTAGCTTCCTATTTTTCAACTTCTATTAGTGACCTTTCTCCATTTCGGAAACTAGAATAGCTGTTTGGGAAAGAATATCTTGTAGGCCTGTTTTTAGTTGTTGATGTTTGAAGAAAAAACAATTATGGCTAGAGACAAAGCAAAAGATGACGAGCTGTTCAATTGCTCCCAATCATGGGAAGTAAATTTAGTTGCCAATCACTACGGAACTAACAAGGAAAAGGTAGCCGACTTCCTCAAAAAAGGTTGTGAGAATGGTACAATCAAAAACCTCACACACATGGAAGTTTATCAGCTCATCAAAAAAGAGTTTGGATACGCTATTCCAGACTAAAGTTATGGGTGGTTTAGGTCACCCTTAACTCATTTCCTTAGAAGGAGATTACTTGTCTAGAAGTAAACGATCGGGAAGAAATCACACAACAAACTGTTGACAATTACCAATACAAGCTACATGAACAAACCATTACAAAACAATGACTTATGCTTGCAGATTACTTAAAATTCATTTTGTTCTCACTAAATTTCTCACCTGTACTGCTCATTCTGTGGTTTGTAAATCTAATCACTAAATATAGTAAAGTACATACTCTAAATAAATTTACATATGGTGATTTCTATTTATTAGGAAGTTTTGTTATTTGTATAGCTATCTGTTGGTTCATAATCAGGTTAGCGAGAAGAACGTTACCAACTCACTATATTCAATTGAAATCAATTAAAAGTGCTGATATGAACTTTCAACCGATGTTCTTAAGCTACTTTCTTCCTATCGCAAAACTTGAATTTAAGGACGTTAATGACATTGTTATTCTTGTTGTTACTCTTCTTCTATTTCTAACGTTTGCAATTATTAATAATCAATCCTACAGTTTTAACCCAATATTGAGATTAGTATTCGGATATAAGCATTACGAAGTACAGACAAAAAAAGAGTTTACCTATATAATGCTTTCTAAGAAAAAACTAATTAATCCGAGCCAAGTAAATTCTTATATACAACTGGCTGATTACGTAATTCTAAACGCCACAACAAATGACCAATCAAAATAATTTTTTCGCCATTCTCGTTAATAACGAAATTCGAAAAATCAGTTTAACACAAAGCGTTATTCCCAAAGTCCGAAATGTTTTTATTGAGAACAGCAAATTCTTATTCCAAGAAGGTTTCGAACAAATCAAATTTGATGGAAACTACGTTATACAAGAAGAGGAAGTGCTTTTTGTTCAATTTACTCTTCCTGATGATGTTCGCGAGTCTATAGTTAATCCAATTGGGATTGAGCAATTGAATCTTGAACAAGATCAAATCAAAACATTGTTTTGGTATGAGGATTCTGTTTATTATTTCCAAAATTTCGATCGAAGGAAGCTGTTAAAAAACAAAAATGTCCTTTTTTACGAAAGAAATATGTTTGACCAACTGAAACAAGATGCTTTTATTTTGGAGAATACAGTAACTGCAATGTATAGAGATGATAAGTTCTTTTTTAAGTCTTATGCAAATGCTAATAAAATTTTTAGCCTTTTAGAATTCTTTGAAGAAGCAACTAATGAAGTTCTGGAAGAATTTGCTAGTGAAAAAAAAATAGTAATTGACAAAGAATGGCTTTTAGACAATTCAAACTCTTTAATTCGTAAACACATTGCTTTGATTCAAAACAGCAAGATTTTAGCAGCAGCAAATCCAAAAAAGATTCAAACATCGGCAAAGAAATTTAATCTTAAAATCGAGTTAGAAGATGGGAAAATTAAATTCCCTAGCGATGCTAAGGTGTGTAAATCCATATTATTCTATTTGAATGAGCATTATTATTTCGGTATAATAACTGGGAATAAGTATCGGACCAATTCTAAGAAAACAATATAGTATCGAAATGAAATCCTCCATTCTCTTAAACTTAATGTTGATTGTATTCACGGTTATGGGCGCCTGTTCTGATAATCCATCCGATTTAACCAACGAATATTACACCGATGAATACGGCTTCGGAGATGGCACTTATTGTGCTCTGGTAGAATACTACAACCCAAATACTGGAACCAGATCAGAATATACTCTCAATGTTGATGTAGAATCGAATGAACTCGTGCTTATTCATTGGTCAAATGGCGGTTGGCTTGATGAAGATCACTTTGATCCAACAGAGCTTGATAACAACGGTTATTGTGAATTTACTAGTAACAAAGGATATGAATATACAGTATCCATCAGTGGACCCGAATGCGCATTTACAGATGAAGATTCTTTATCGGACGAAATAGAGCAGGATGAAGCTATATTAATTTGCCCGCGCTGTGGCAGCGAAAAAGAGGAATACGAAGACTACTGCTATAATTGTTCAGACGAAGTGGAGAACACTTGTTCCGAATGTGGGGCTTATGACTATGGTATCAATGGTGATGTATGTCGGGACTGTCAGAATGAATAATAATCTACTAATCACTTTACGTTTTCACTAAAAACACAACAGATATGAACAAAAAAATCAGCACAGGAAGAGTATTTGACTCCTTCGAAGTCATCGACACCATTTTCGCAATTGATTCGCACAAAGAAGGATTTTGGTCTGGAGCAGCCGATCCCAACAAAGCATTCGAAGGCGTTAAGCACGCTCTTCAAAAAAAGTGTGAACAACTTGGAGGGGATGCAGTCCAGGATTGTTTGTTTGAATACCGGGTTGCGATTGCTGACGGTCTCCTGTCAAAGAAACAGGTGATGGAAATTTTCGCCTATGGTACTGTAGTGAAATTGAAATAACTACTTATTCCTTACCATCCTCGGTCTGAAAAAACGGTTGTAGAAGTTCTCTTCGCAACCGTTTTGTATTTGAAGCGGTACCAATGTTTTATTAAATTATTTTTACAAATTCAGTCCAATAACAGGAACGATGCATAAGACAAACAACCCCGGTTGAAGCATTGATGAAATTAAACGAGATCAAGAAGTTAATAGGAGGTTAATCCAAATTTCATCCGGGCGAATCGCTCGAAATCAAAAAAAAATTAAAAAAAGTCAGGTAAACCTTGCAAATTCAACAAATGAATTGTTAGATTTGCAACCCGATTCCAAAAGAGGAATTGTAAATTGAAATAATGCGAGAGTAGCTCAGTTGGTAGAGCACGACCTTGCCAAGGTCGGGGTCGCGGG
>RCUH01000326.1_pt1 | contig 55230 bp, 41 predicted proteins | sample 2166191 | NCBI WGS metagenome assembly RCUH01 (sample SAMN09932848, study PRJNA488358) | compost metagenome | feature: garden; material: soil; isolation source: compost soil in an enriched community after 214 h of incubation | place: Germany: Experimental Botanical Garden Goettingen | collected... | reverse complement strand
AGCACCGCATGCCAGTGGGCGCTGAAGTCTCCCATTACCGTACCCCGCCGGATACGCAAGAAGATCCCGGGCGATGTCATAGAGACCACCGTGGATATCACGCTCAAGCAGACCACGGCCTCATTGGTGTTCGAAGCGGTGGACGATCTGCTGGGATGGCAAAGCCCGCTCAAGGCCGAACCGAACTACGACGGAAAGACGTACGCCGCAATGCTCGGCCAGCCGTCCACCCGTCCGAAGCGCATCAGCGAGTATTTTCCGTTCTGGCCACGGCCCAGAGGCAGCCTGGCGCCGGATCTTGTGATCGTGGAATATCGCCAGCAGCCGTTTGAAGTCAGCAATGTCTTCGCAGCGGTGGAGATCAAGTTTCCGAATGATTGGGTGAGGGACAAGCAGATGAAGGACTACGTCAGACTTATGAACGGCGACTCCGAAAAAGTGGCGTTACTACGTGTGCCGGAGGATTGCACCGGGTACCGGCCTGACGCCGCGCATAAAGATGGCAAAAGCGGGTCGCCAAACAGGAGAGGGAAATGAGTACGAATAGCCCGTTGCTAGATGAAGGCGATCTGCCTGGCATGATCGACGATCTGAAGAAATGGCCTAACACTGCCGTGGACAACGGCACGTTCGAACTCTCCCTGACGCCCTTTCTTGCCTTCTACTTCACATACGATCCCGCCCACTACCTTCAAACCACCCAATCCATGATCGATGCCCACGAAGCTTTTGAAAGGCTTCTGGGTCACCCCTACACGGTTGCGACACATCCCGACTCCGAACGGCCCCATCCCTACGGCTCGAAGCGGCTTGGGGACCTACGTGAATGGGCAAGGAAAACCCCACTCGAAAAAGCATTCGCCGTTAAATTTACCGACGAAAAGAACCACCAAAGCTCGCCGACCCACTCAGCCTACCTATGGCGGGAGCCGACCATCGAAGTGCATGCACAGTACTATTCTTCAATCCAGTTCTACTACCGCTGGCAGTGGTGGCTGGACAACAAAGACGCTTGGCGCAAATTCGTCCTGGACACCATCGGACGCCTGAAGCCCGCACAGGTCTACAGCGGCTTCGCGATGGGCAATCCCTTGGAATTCGGTATGCGCTCGGAAGTCGCCGTTTGGGATCGGGCTCTGGCGCCGCATTTCTACGGCCTGGATACGGATTATCCATTCGGCATGGATTCCACTCCCCAGCTCCCCTCCGGCATCCGCCCGCCCACCTGGGGCTTCTTCCTCTCCGACACCTGGCGCGAAAAGCTTTCCATCACCCGCGAAGACGTCGCCGCCCATCTCGACGACCCGCGCATCCGCATCGATACGCTCGGTTGCGGGCAATGGATCGAACTCGGCCCGCAACCGGAGCTCTATCCCGTCGAAGACGGCGTGCCCGAGCTTCCCGTCCGGCTCAACCGCCTGCTGCGCCGCATCCGCCACCCGCAATTGGACCTGATCGGCTTCGGCGAGTGGGACGGCGACCCCAACGAACGCTTCAACCGCCGCGACACCCAGCGCTGGCTTGCCCGCTTCGATGACGACAGCGACTGGCCCTCACCTGAAGCCCGAGGCAGGACGCCAGGCACCCCGCCCGTGGAACCCACGCCCACCCACATCGTCGTCGGTGAACGGATTCCTTCCGAAGGCTGGTGGTACACGCTGGCCAAGAACAACTCGCGCCGATACTTCCAGGCAGGAGAACTCGCCCCGCCCATCTCGGACGACACCACCCGCGGCCGCGTCATCTGGCAACGCGATATCGACCAGCGCGCCCCCGAACCCGAACCGGCGCGCATGGCCACGACCGGCCAGCTCGCGCCCCGCGCGGGCCGGTGGCGAGTCGACGACAAAGGCGAGATCCTATGCACGGTCGCGCAACATGAACCGCTGCCGGCGCACGAGGGCGCGCCCGTTACCTGGCATTGGATGCACGACACGCCTGCCGGCACCGTCCGCATCCGGTCCGGCCAGCCTTGCCCATACCCCGGCACCTGGACCTGCGAGGAATTCCCCACCGGACCGCAGACCTTCACGTATCAGTCGATCATGCCTCAGGTGAACGGCCACGATGTCACCTGGGTAGTGGTCAAGTTCTTTGGGTAACCCATAAACGCCGCGCACGATCGACGCCAGGCAAGGCCAAATCCACACGCGCCCCTCCCGTTCCATCGGCTCACACGCCTTCCCCAAAAATTGCGCAGGACGCGAGACGCGGGATGCGGAACGCTGGACGCGAAATACGGGACTTGGGATAGGGGACGCAGGACGAGGGATGCGGGACGAGGGATGCGGGATGCGGCGCAACGCGGATGTGCAACGCAGGAAGCAGACGCGACGGGCAGGATGCAAAAGCAAACGCAAGACGCAAGACAACGCGTAAGCCCCCAAAGGCCGCCCGCGCGGCCGGCCGGGGGCAGGCCCCGCAAGATCATCCATCACTCAAAACAAGCGGGCAAGAACCTCAAGAACCCCATCCGCCCCAGCGTCCGTGAAGCTTCAATCACCGGAGCCTGGCGGGGCGGGGGCCTGGGGTACGCGGGGCGTCGATAAGCCCAAGGGAAACCGTAGGGAGCCGAAGGCGTACGAGGTTGACGCAGGGGTAGCCCGGAGCGAAGGCTCCGGGCCGCAATCGCAGCCCCGCGTACCCCAGGCCCCCGCCACGCCAGGCGCCAAAAGAACCGACACCCGCCGCAACCAAGCAAGCAAGCAAGCAGCAATCGAACACCGATCAAACGATCAAACGATCAAACAATCGAAGCCTAAAACCGCCCCCGAAGCCACTCCTCCAGGTCCCCCGCCGGCAAAGGCGGCGAAAACAGGAACCCCTGCCCCGCCGCACACCCCTGCTCGATCAGAAACCGCCGCTGCTCCTCGTTCTCGACGCCCTCGGCAACCACCGGCAGACTCAGGCTCTCCCCGATCCGTATCACCGCGCTCGTCAACGCCCTGGCCGCATCGTCGCTTTCCAGCCCCTGCACAAAACTGCGGTCCAGCTTCAGCTCATCCACGATCAGCCGCCGCAAATGCCCCAGGCTCGAATATCCCGTCCCGAAATCATCCATCGACAGCCGCACGCCCAGCCTGTGCAGCTCCGCGATCGTCCGCAGCGTACCCGCCGTCGCGTCCAGCACCACGCCTTCCGTAATCTCCAGCATCAGATCCGCCGGCGCCAGACCAAACTCCGCCAACGTCGCGGCAATCATCCGGGGCAGGTTCAGATTATGAAAATTCGTCGCCGACAGATTCACCGACACCGAAGGCACCCGCAGCCCATTGTTGCGCCAGACCGCAAGCTGCGAACACGCCTCGCGCAGCGCCCAGTCGCCCAGATCCCCGATCAGGCCGCACTCTTCGGCCAGCGGCACGAAACGCGCCGGCGAAATATCGCCCAAAGTCGGATGGCGCCAGCGGGCCAGCGCCTCCACCCCATACAGGCTGCCATTCTTCAACCCCACCTGCGGCTGATAATGCAGCCGCAACGCCTTCGCCTCCAGCGCATCGCGCAGCGCGGCTTCCAGCGCCAGCCGCTCCTGCGCCTGGCGGTTCATCTCCGCGCTGAAGAACGAAATGCGGTTACGGCCCGCCGTCTTGGCCTGGTACATCGCCATGTCGGCATGGCGCAGCAGCGTGTCCATGTCACGCCCGTTCTCCGGGAAGACACTGATGCCGATACTGGCCGACGGATTCAGCGTAATACCGCCCACCGAGAACGGCTGGGCAAGCGCCAGCAGAATGTGTTCCGCGGCCGCGGTCAACCGGCCGTGCTCGAACTCCGGCATCAGCATCACGAACTCGTCGCCGGAGAGCCGGCCCACGATATCCGCCGGACGCGCCAGACGGCGCAGACGTTGCGCCACATCGCGCAGCAGCGCATCGCCGATCGGGTGGCCCAGCGTATCGTTGACCTGCTTGAAGCGGTCCAGATCCAGGAACAGCACCGCAACCCGCTTGCGTTCCGGTTCGGCGCGCGCGATCGCCTGCTCGGCCTGCGCCAGCAGCAGATTCCGGTTGGGCAGCCCCGTCAGCTCGTCGTAGAACGCCAACTGGCGAATGCGTGCACGCGCTTCCTCGCGCTCCAGCGCCAACGCGCACAGATAGACGCACACATCCACCAGCCGGTGATGGAAATCATCCGGCAGGCGGCGTTCGCGAAAATAGAAACCGAAAGTGCCGATCACCCGGCCGTCGCTGGACTTGATGGGCGACGACCAGCACGCCTTGATGTCCTCGGGCAGCGGCAGATGCCGGTAATCGTCCCACAGCGGATCCGTCGCGATGTCCGGCACGATCACCGGACGCCCCAGAAACGCGGCGGTGCCGCAGGCGCCCGCCTGAGGACCGATCGCCACGCCGTCCAACGCATCCGCATACGCCTGCGGCAGGCTGGGGGCCGCCAACGGCCGCAGCAGGCCGGCGTCGTCCACGCGCAGTACGGTGGCCGCCACCTCGGGCGCCAGGCGTTCGACCTCGCGGCACACCATGTTCATGACCTCGACCACCGAGGCCTCGTTCACCATGGCCTGCAGCACCCGGCGCTGCAGAACCTCATGCACCTTGGTGGGCGTGATGTCCGTCAACACATCCACGATGTTGACCAGCGTGCCGCGGTCGTCGAACACCGAATTGGCCATCACGGAAACCCACAGCGGCTTGCCGCCACGGTCGTAGACCAGCACGTCCTTGTGGTAGCCCTCGCGGCAGGCGATGCGCCTGTGCAGTTCCTCGCGCGTGCCGCCGTCGGGCCGGCCGCCGGCCAGCAGTTCGCCCAGGTCCTGGTGCACCGCGTCGCCGCGCGAAAATCCCAGCATGCGCTGGAAGCCATCGTTCACGTAAACGATGCGCCCATCGCAGCCGGACACGGCCACCGCGTTGCCGGTTTCATTGATGCCCAACAGCAACAGGCGGACTTCTTCCTGCCGTTCGGCATCGGCAATCGACTTGCGCGAAATCACCGAGATGCGGCCGACTTCGCCCGCATCGTCCAGCATGGGCAGGTAGGTCGCCTCGATCCAGAGCGAGCTACCGTCCTTCTGGCGGTAGCGGCACGTGCCGGAGAAGTGCTGCCCGCCGCGCAGCCGCGCCCAGATCCGTTCGCCGCTGGCGATGCCCTTGCCCTCGTCCATGCTGTCGCACAGCATATCGTGGCGCAGGGCCGGGATTTCGTCGTGGGCATAGCCCACCGCGGCCAGAAAATTTGCGTTGGCGTTCAGCAAGGCGCCAGTTGCGTCGAAGTCGAACAGCAGAAGCGCCCGGTTCATCGACGTCAGGTAATTGTCCACCTGCCACGCGGAGCCTTTGGGGGTCGCGCTCGAACCGCCAAGGTGAGAATCAAGCATAAGGGGCTCCATACCGGATAACAGCTGTTCCGGGTTCATTCAGCGCTTGGGAAAACCAAGGGCGACGCGGTCGCGTCCGTCCTGCTTGGCCAAGTACAACGCCTGATCCGCCCGGCTGAGCGTCTCTGAGAAAGTCTCGCCCAATTGGTGGTACGCCATCCCGATGCTCACGGTCAGTCTCAAGACATCCCCTCCCGCCGCGACGGCCAGCCCGCGCACGTCGCCGACCAGCCGGTCCATGACGGCCTGGGCCGCGTCCGGTTGGGTATTGGGAAGCAGCACCAGGAATTCCTCGCCGCCCCAGCGGCCGCAGAGATCGTAATCGCGCAGGCTTTCCACCAGCACGCCGGCCAGTTCGACCAGCGCCCGGTCGCCGGTTTCGTGGCCATGGCGGTCGTTGACGGCCTTGAAATGATCCACGTCCAGCATGGCGACAACGAAACTGTCGCCGCTGCGCGAGGCGCGCTGGACCTCTTGCTTGATCATCTCCATCAGCGCGCGCCGGTTCAGCAAACCGGTCAGGGGATCACGGCTGGACGTCTCTTCGAGCGCCCGGTTCAGATCGCGCATCATGTTCTGATAGTGATCCGAGATCCGCGCGATACGGGTCAGGCGGCGCAACTGCCGGTCGAACTGGTCGCACAGCCCCAGTTCACGCTCGTGCGCCATCGTCTGGTAGGCGTCCGAGAGCTGGGTCACGCGCTGGATGCGCGTCATCTGTTCACCAGTGTGCCGCCACAGCGCCTCGAGCGCCTCGCGCAGCGGATGGCCGGCATAGGCCGGATCCGCCAGCAGCTCGGCGATGCGCTGATCCAGTTCGGCGGCGCCCGGTTTCATTGGCGGCCGACAACCGAAAACGGAAAGGTGCAGTCTTCCTTGAATTCCTCGGCCAGCTCTCCGACGCGCTCGTTGCGCATGTCGTAGAACCACGTGACGCTGACCTGGCGGTCCTTGCGATGCGCCGCCTCCAGCACATCGAAGATGTCCATGACCGACTTGATGCTGCTGGTATTGAGATACAGCAGTTCCAGTTCCAGGTTCAGGGGCGCGGCACTGGTTTGCAGGTACGCCTCGACCCATTCGATGACAGGGCCGAACAGTTCGAAGGAATTCTCGGGATAGGAATCACCGCGCATCGCCAGCACGCCGGCGGCTGCGTCGGCGGTAATGGCGGGCGTGGACTGGGTCCCGGGAATGTTCAGGTCTTTCATCAAATACTCCGAAAATAATCCTTGAAGCGGGCGCACCCTCAGACCACGACGCTCAGGCTGAAGAATGCCTTCCCCGCCTGCGCGGCGGGGGTCAGGCTGGCTTCCAGCGGAGCGCCGGCGCGGCGCGCGATGTCTATCAGCCCCAGGCCCGCGCCCGAAGCAACGCCCTGGGTGCGCGGCTTGTGTAGCTGCGCCTTGTATTCGGCCTTCAATGCGGCCTTGTCCAGCGCGGCCAGTTCCTGGATCCGGGCGACGAGATTGTGGCCGTCTTGCGAGTTGACCAGATTGCCCGCCGACACCACATAACGGCTTTCGTCGCGACGCCCGATCACCACCGTGGCCGACGCGTCCACATCGCCATTCAACGCCGCATACTGGCGGATATTCTGGATCATTTCTATATAAACGGAGAACACGTCCATGGCTTCCGCGGGCCGCACATGCTCGGCATTCAGGTAATTCTTGAGCGCGTTGCCGATTTCTTCGATCAGGCTGCGGGAAATCGGCCCGTTGAAACACAACAGGGTGCGGTTCTGGTCGAACCGCTCGCCCAGTGCGTAGAGATCGGAGGCATTCATGAGGGTATCGCCCTGATAACGATTATTCGAAACGGAAAGACAGCAAGGTAATGTCGTCGCGCTGCGGCCGGCCACCTTGGTATTCGGCGAGCGCCTGAGTGAACGCGGCCGCCTGTTCGGTTAACGGCCGCCGGGCGTGCGTCTTGAGCATTTCGGCAAAACGCGTGTTGCCAAAGCCAAAACCGTGCTCGCCGCCCGCCTGATCCAGGAATCCATCGGTCGCCAGGTAGTACGTCCAGCCCGGCTCCATCTGCAGTGCAATGTTCTGGTAGATCCCCGTGCGCTTGTCGCCCAGCGCGCGCTTGCCACCAGGGACCTCGCGCAGGCTCTCGCCATCGCTTGCGTACAGGCTGATCTTCGCGCCCGCGTACAGTAGACGGCCAGTTTCGCGGTCAATATATACCAGGCCCGCATCGGTGTTGGTGGCAAGGGCCCGGGGCAATTGCGCATCCGCAAGCATGGCGCGTATGGCGTTGTCGGTGCGTGTCAGGATGCCCGCCGGATCGTTCGGCCCGACCTCGGTGATCGCAAGGTCGATGGCGGCGCGGGCCAGCATCGTCATCAGCGCGCCGGGCACGCCGTGGCCCGCGCAGTCCATGATGCCCAGCAGGCAGTTGACGCCGTCCGAACGGAACACATAAAAGTCGCCCCCCACGACGTCGCGCGGCTTCCACAGGACAAAGTGGTGCGCGCCCAGCGACTGGGTCAACTGGCGGTCGGGCAGGATGGCGCGCTGGATCAGGCTGGCGTAGTCGATGGAGTCGCCGATCTTCTTGTGGGCGGCCGCCATGGCGCGGTTGGCGTCCTCCAGTTCGGAAGTGCGCTCGCGGACCTTGGTTTCCAGCTCGGCGGTGTGCTTGCGCACCTTGTCCGCCATCACCCCGAAGGCGCGGCTCAGGTCGCCGATCTCGTCCTGGCCGCCCGGGGGCAGACGCACGTCATAGCTGCCGTCGGCGATGGCGCGCGCCGACTGCTGCAGGCGGCGCAAGGGGCGCAGCATCAGCCGTTCGATCGCGTAGCCGAAGCACAGCAGCATGGCGGCGAACAGCACCACCAGGCCGATCGCGGCCGGCCACAGCCAATCCGTATCCAGCACGCGCGCGGCGCCCAGATCCACCACCGTCAGCACATGCCAGTGCAGCTCGGGCATGTAGGCCACGGAAACCAGTTGGCGCACGCCGTCCATCTTCACCCAGGCCGATTGCACGGACTGCGGGTCGGCCTGCGCGGCATGCATGGCCGACAGCAGTTCGGCGCGGCCTTCGTTGGCGTCCAGCAGGCTGAAGACCATGCCTTGGCCGCCCGCCCCGCCCGCGCCCGAGTTGTAGGCGATGAGCGCGGGGTTCATGTGGGCCTGGATGGCGCCTTTTTCGTCGACGATGATGGGCGTGACGCCAGGCTGCCCGCTGTTGACGAACTCGCGCAGAAAGCCGCCCACGTCCAGGCCCGCGCCCGTCAGGCCCATGACCCTGTCGCCGTCCCGGACCTGGACATTGATCCAGACCTTCGTGGTCTTGAGCTTCAGATCCGGATTGACGTTGATGTTGTACTTGGCGGGGGAGGCGATCGTGGCGTAGAACCAGCCGTCATCGGCGGCGTTCCGGCTGAGCGTATAGCGCGGCTCTTCGGACAACGGCTGGTCGTCGTTGAAGTAATAGTTGCCGGAGGCGGCGCTGGCGATGAAATAGGCGCGGCCGAGCAGGTCGCGGCGGTAGCCGTCGGCTTCACGGAAGAACAGTTCGCGGGCGGCGGGATCGCTCTCGTTGCGCAGCCAGCGGCGCGTGACCTCGCTATCGGCCAGCCGCTGGGACAGTGCCAGTTCGCGCGATACCGGAGCCAGGATGCGCTGGCGGTTCAACTGCGTGAAATTATCGGCAAAGGCGCGGCCGAAGTGGTCCCGGACCCCGTCCAGCACCTGCCAGCCGATCAGCGCGGCCGGCGCCAAGGCGACAAGACACGCCAACAGCAGCGCCATTAGTGATTTCCTGCGCAAACCCCATTTCGCCATGCGAAGTCTTCCTGACAGCCTGATAAGAAGTCATGTGCGCGGCAGGGGACGGCGCGGGCCGGCGGCAGGGCCGTGATCGGCCCGTCGCCCGCTGATGCCCCCGCCTTTTGAGCCATGAGCCTGATCGCCCGCGCACCGATTCGGTGCTGCTGGCGCGGCTAGTGTAGAGAACAGCGGGGGTAATTGATACAGGTGCAAACGTCTGGATGCGCCGTAGACACCTTAAGTTTCATCGCAGCAATATAAATCTTGATTTATTGCGATTTATATCAGCCACCGTTACCACTCGCGCCGCGGCAGTGCGGCTTTATTGCTACACGCCCAGGTAGCGTTCCCAGAGGCGGCGGTCGGCGTCGAGCGCTTTGGAGTCGCCTTTCCACACGACTTTGCCGCGCTCGAGGATGACGTGCTGGTCCGCCAGGCTTAGCAACCTTTCGACATATTTGTCGATCACCAGGATGGTCTGCCCCGCCGCGCGCAGGCGCGCCAGGCAGTTCCAGATTTCTTCGCGGATCTTCGGCGCCAGGCCTTCGGTGGCCTCATCCAGGATCAGAAGCCGGGGATTGGTCACCAGCGCGCGGCCAATCGCCAGCATCTGCTGTTCGCCGCCCGAAAGCTGGTTACCCATGTTGCGGGCGCGCTCCGCCAGCCTGGGGAAGAGTTCGAACACGCGCTCCGGCGTCCAGGGCGCGCCGATGTCGGGATTGCGGGCCGCCACGAAGGCGGTCAGGTGTTCGCGCACGGTCAGATTGGGAAAGCACTGACGCCCTTCGGGCACGATGGCCACGCCGGCGCGTGCAATGCGGTCCGGGCTCCAGCCGCTGATGTCCTGCCCCGCGAAATGGATCTTGCCCCCGCGCAGCGGCAATTGGCCGAACAGGGTGCGCAGCAGCGTGGTCTTGCCCATGCCGTTGCGGCCCAGCAAGGTCACGACCTGGCCCGCGCCGATCTCGAGGTCCACGCCGAACAGCACCTGGCTCGCGCCGTAGCCGCTCTTGGCCGATTCAATGGTCAGCATCACGCGGTCTCCTCGTCGCCCAGGTAGGCTTGCCGCACTTCCGGGTTGGCGCGGATCTCGTCCGGGTTGCCGGTGGCGATCACGCGGCCATACACCAGCACCGACAGGCGGTCGGCCAGGCGGAACACCGCCTGCATGTCGTGTTCAACCAGCAGCATGGCGGCGCGCCCCCGCATGGATTCGATCAATTCGGTCAGGCGGACGGTCTCGTCGGGGCCCATGCCCGCCATGGGCTCGTCCAGCAGCAGCACGCTCGGCCGCGCGGCCAGCGCCAGGGCGAACTCCACCTTGCGCTGCTCGCCGTGCGGCAGGGTGCCGGCCGGGCGTTCCAGCAGACTGGCGTCGATGGCGCATTCCCGGGCCAGCTCGCGCGCCTGCTCATACAGCGCGGACTCGGCCGCCCGCGCCTGCCAGAAGCGGAAGCTGCTGCCCGAGTGGGCCTGGACGGCCAGCACCAGGTTGTCCAGCACGCTGGACTGTTTGAAGATATTGGTGATCTGGTAGGACCGCGACAGCCCGGCCGCCACGCGCTGGTGCGCATTCATGCCGGTAACGTCGCGCCCTCCCACGGTCAGCGAGCCCGAATCGGCGGACAGCGTGCCGGACAGCAAGTGAATCAGCGTGGACTTGCCCGCGCCGTTCGGCCCGATCAGGGCGTGGATCTCGCCCGGGTTCAGGGACAGCGACACATTGTCGGTGGCCACCAGCGCGCCGAACCGGCGCACCAGCCCGCGGGCCTCCAGGGCGGGCGCCCCGCCCTTCGCGGCGGCGTTCATCGAAGCATTCATCGGGACGGTCATGAGCCCACCTTGCCGGATTGCGGGGCGGCGCGTCCGCCGAACAACGGGCCGAACAGCCCGACCAGACCGCGCGGCGCGCCAAACACCACGCACAGCAGCAGCACGCCCAGCGGCAAGTGCCAGTATTCCGTCCACAGGCGCAGCACTTCTTCCAGGGTCAGCATCACCACCGCGCCGGCCACGCCGCCGTAGCGCAGGCCGATACCGCCCACCAGCACCATGATCAGCAGGTTGGCGGACTGGGTCCAGTGCATCAGGCTGGGCGAAATGAACAGGTTGTGGTTGGCCAGCAGGGCGCCCGCCAGGCCGGCGGCCGCGCCGCTCAGGGTGAAGGCCATGAGCTTGATGCGGTAGACCGGGTAGCCCATGGATTCCATGCGCGACTCGTTCTCGCGGATGCCTTGCAGGGCCGTGCCGAAGCGTGAAACGACCACGCGGCCGAACACCCACATCAGCAGCGCGAACAGCACCAGCACCAGATAATAGAAGCTGACGTCATTGGCGAGATCGATGCCGGGCAAGGTGGAATAGCCGGGCAGGTTCAACCCGTCTTCCCCGCCGTACTGGCGCAGCGAGATGAAGATATAGAACAGCATCTGCGCGAACGCCAGCGTGATCATGATGAAGTACACGCCACGCGTGCGCAGCGAGATCGCGCCGGTGATGCAGGCCAGCACGCCCGCCAGCAGCATCGCCACGGGCCACACGATCAGCGCGGACGTGACCCCCGACATGGCCAGGATGCCCACCGCGTAAGCGCCCGCGCCGAAGAACGCCGCATGCCCCAGCGCCACCATGCCGCCGTAGCCCAGGATCAGGTTCAGGCTGGTCGCGGCCAGCGCGTAGATCAGCACGCGCCGCACGAAGGAAATGTAGAAATCCAGGCCCAGCATCGGCGCCACCAGCGGGAACACCGCCAGCGCGGCCAGCAGGACCACGGTCCAGAGTTTGGTTCTCATGGTCAACCCCGCGCCGGAAACAGGCCGGAGGGCCGGAACACCAGCACAGCCGCCATCAATACATAAATGGCGATGGCGGCCAGCGTCGGCCCGACGCTGGAGGCCACCGCCGGCGAGAAGACCTGGCGCAGCAGCATCGGCAGGAAGGCCCGCCCCGCCGTGTCGACCATGCCCACCAGCAGGGCGCCGACAAAGGCGCCCCGGATGGAGCCTATGCCCCCGATGACGATGCACACCAGCACCAGGATCAGGATCTCTTCGCCCATGCCCACCTGCACCGAGGTGATCGGACCGAGCAGCGCGCCGGCGACGGCGGCCAGCATGGCGCCCAGCACGAACACGCCCAGGAACAGCAGAGGCACGCGCACGCCCATCAAGGTGGCCATCTGGCGGTTGGATGCGCCGGCCCGCACCAGCACGCCGGCCCGGGTCCGCGTCACGAACCAGTACAGGCCCGCGGCCGCGGCCACGCCGAACACGATGATCATGAGGCGGTAGGCGGGATACAGCAGGTCGGGCAGGAGGCGCACCGGCCCGGACAGGACGGCGGGCATGTTCAGCATGACCGGGGCCGGGCCCCAGATCATCTTGACCAGATCATTGGCGATGAGAATGACCGCATAGGTGCCCAGCACCTGGGCCAGGTGGTCGCGCAGCGCCAGCCGGCGGATCAGGGTGAGTTCCAGCGCGATGCCGACCAGGCCGGTGGCGACGGCCGCCACCAGGACGGCGGCGGTGAACGAACCCGTGCGCTGCATGGTTTCGGCGGCGACATAGGCGCCGGCCATATAGAGCGAGCCGTGAGCCAGATTCATGATGTCCATGATGCCGAACACCAGGGTCAGCCCGGCCGCGATCAGAAACAACATCAACCCAAACTGCAGACCGTTCAGCAATTGCTCGACGATCAGCGTAAACGTCATGAAAACTTCCCCCTTGCCGCGCGTCGCCGAAGGGCCCCCGCGATCAATTCACCAAAGCTATCCAACCTGCATCCCGCAACGAACATCGCAGCGCTCGAATCATGGCCTGTCCGCCCCCAAGCGGGGTCGCGCGGATCCGGCTTTGCCGGTCCGCTGCGACGCCCCCTGGGGGGAAGCGCGCAGCGCTCCGGGGGGGTCACATATTTTTGCAGTCGCCGACGTAGACGTCCTGGTACTTGTCGAACACCTTGCCCACCAGCTTGTTGGTGATGCGGCCGCTGGCGTCCTTGTCGACGACACGCTGGTAGTAGGCCTGGATGGGGTAGTGGTTCTTGCCGTAGGTGAAGCTGCCGCGCACCGACGGGTAGTCGGCCTTTTCCAGCGCCTTCACGATGGCAGCGCGGTCCGAAGCCTTGCCGCCGGCCTGTTTGACGGCGGCGTCCATGGCCATGATCACGTCGTAGGCCTGGGCGGCGTACACCGACGGATAGCGGCCGTTGTATTCCTTGCGGAACGCTTCGACGAAGGCCTTGTTCTGCGGCACGTCAAGGTCATGCGCCCATTGCGCCGTGTTATACATGCCCAGCATCGGTTCGCCCACGGCCTGGATCACGTCCTCGTCGGCGGAGAAGCCCGGCCCGATCAGCTTGACGCTTTGCGACAGGCCGGCGGACACGAACTGCTTGACGAAGTTGATGCCCATGCCGCCCGGCAGGAAGATGTAGACGGCGTCGGGCTTGGCGGCGCGGATCTGCGCAATTTCGGCGGCGTAGTCGATCTGGCCGAGCTTGGTGTAGACCTCGTCGCCGGGCGCGGTCTTGTAGCCGCGCTTGAAGCCCGTCAGGGCATCCTTGCCGGCCGGGTAATCCGGGGCCATGATGAACATCTTCTTGAAGCCGCGGTCCGCGGCGACCTTGCCGGCCGCCTCATGGAAGGCGTCGTTCTGGTAGGACGTGCCGAACCAGTAGGTGTTGCACTGGGCGCCCGCGAACTGGCTGGGGCCCGGGTTGTTGGACAGGTAGGGCACCTTGGCGGCGAACAGCGCGGGGCCGACGGCCAGCGCCACATTCGAACCGATGGGCCCGGTGAAGAAATCGACCTTGTCGCGCTGGATGTAGCGCGTGACGAGCTGGCGGGCCTGGTCGGGGTTGCCGCCCATGTCGGTCTGCACGAACTCCGCGGGCTGTCCGCCCAGCTTGCCGCCCAACTGCTTGATGGCCAGATTGAAGCCGTCGCGGGCCTCGGCGCCCAGCGCCGCGAACGGGCCGGAGATATCGTTGGCGATGCCGACCTTGACGGGATCGGCCGAAGCCAGAGCCGGAACCAGGGCGGCGGCAGCCAGTAGGGAAGTGATCAAACGCATGGTGGTGTGCTCCGTGCGCGAGCCCGCGCAGAGGGTGTTCTTTTTGAAGGTGCGATTCGACAGACTTCTATGCCCGGCCTGCCGGCGCCATTGCGCCGCCGTCAAACTGGTGCTTGCAAAGAAAGTTTCCTGCAACGCCGCGATCCCGTTTTGCAGCACGGGATGGCTGGCGTGGTTCATAGTTTAGGTTTAAAGTATTCGTCAAAACAAGTCTAGGGTTTTTACTAAAGGGTTTTTACCGAACTGCCATGATCAGCAAACTGCCATGACGACCCTCTACCGCAACTACGACCGCGCGGGCCTGGACGTCCAGTACAACGCTCGCGGGACAGTACCCGACATCCAGCCGATACTCAAGAAATACGCCGAGGACAGCGCCACCGCGCGGCGCACGCTGGATTGCGCGCTGGACGTGCCGTTCGGCGACCACCCCGACGAAATGCTGGATATATTCCCCGCCGCCAGCACCGCGCCCGGCACGCCCGGCGCGCCGGTATTCGTGTTCATCCATGGCGGCTATTGGCGCCTCTTGTCCAAGAACGAATCCAGCAGCATGGCGCCGGCGTTCACGCAGGCGGGCGCGGTGGTCGTGTCGGTGAACTATTCGCTGGCCCCGGCCGTGACGCTGGACCGCATCGTGGACCAGAACCGCCGCGCGCTGGCCTGGATACACCGCCACATCGCCAGGTTCGGCGGGGACCCTGCCCGCATCCACATCTGCGGCAGCTCCGCCGGCGGGCATCTGGTCGGCGCGCTGCTGGCCGGCGGCTGGCACGCCAGCTACGAGGTTCCACCCGACGTGATCCGGGGCGCCGCGCCCCTGTCCGGCCTGTTCGACCTGCGTCCGGTGGTGCACACCCACATCAACGAATGGATGCGCATGACCGAGGCGGACGCCATCCGCAACAGCCCGGCGCTGCATCTGCCCCAGACCGGCTGCCCGCTGGTGGTCAGCTACGGCGAATCCGAAACCGACGAGTTCAAGCGCCAAAGCGACGACTACCTGGCCGCGTGGCGCGAACGCGGCTTTCCCGGCCAATACGTCGCCATGCCCGGCACGAATCATTACGATATCGTCCTGACGCTCAACGATCCGCACAGCCCGCTGACACGAGCCATCTTCGATCAGATGGGTCTGGCGCCCGCTTCACAACGAATTCCCGGTAATCTTCCTAGCCATGACTGACGCCCCCGACCTGGAATCCCGCGCCGCGCCCGACGATCACCACGCGCTACGGCTATGGCTGCGCATGCTGACATGCGCCAATCTCATCGAAGGCGAGATCCGCAGCCGCCTGCGCAACGAATTCGACACGACCCTGCCCCGCTTCGACCTGATGGCGCAATTGCAGCGCGCGCCCAAGGGCATGAAAATGGGAGAGCTGTCGCGCCACATGATGGTCACCAACGGCAACATCACCGGCATCACCGACCAGCTCGAAAAAGAAGGGCTGGTGGTGCGCACGAAGGTCGAGTCCGACCGCCGCAGTTCGCTGATCAAGCTGACCCCCCTGGGGAAAAAGAGCTTCGCCCGCATGGCGCGCGCCCATGAATCCTGGGTCAAGTCCATGTTCGTCGAATTGCCCGAGGCCAGCCGCAACGCCCTGTTCCAGGCGCTGGGCGAACTCAAGCTGCAGGTCGTGGCCACCCGCTCGGAATCCGCCAAGGACTGATCCCCCTAGCGGAAACCGGCGCGCGGATTGGCGCATAATTGCCGCCATGATTCCGGTTTCCCTTCCTGGCGGTAATTTCTACGTGCTGATGGCGGCCTCGCTGGCCTGCCTGTCTACGCTGCTGACCTGGCTGGCCGTGTTGGCCACGTCCCGCGGCGCCCGCCAGTGGCTGGGCGGACACCGGCGCTTCGGCACCCTGCTGATGGCCTGCCTGGCGGTCGTCGGCGCCATCTTCCCCTACCAGCAGTTCAGCCTGTGGTTCTCGGCCCAGCGCGAAGCGCGGGCCGACGACAGCCGCAAGACCGTGCTGGCCCAGCCCACCCGCCTGGCGGGCGTGGAGATGCCCGCCGGCACCGTGCTCAGCCTGGCCGCTCCGGGCGAGCTGGCCTCGTTCGACCGCGCCGTCTTTCCCGAAGCCCACCCCGCCCCCATCCAGGGCATCTCCGCCTCGCGCCTGTTCCGCTACCCGGCCTCCAGCAGGCAGGCGGAAACACTGTCCGTCGAAATCGCGCGCGACCAGGCGCTGGAAGGCTGGCTCTGCGCGCACGGGCACCGGATCGAATTCGTCATGCGGGGCGGGCAACCCCATTTCGCCAGTTGCCACCTGGCCATCGGCAATACGCTCGACCAGCAGCCGGTGCCCCCGGGCGCCTGGCTGAAAGTCGAGGAGGCCGCGCGCGGCACGCCGCTGGACGCGGCCGGGGCCGCCCCGCGCTGGCTGCTGCGCACCGAGGGCAGCGACTCCCTGACCGTCGGCAAGATCCCGCTGCTGAAAGTGGACATGCAACTGGACGGCCAGCGTCGCATGGTGGGCTTCGAAGGCCTCATGGCCCGCGACACGGTACTGGGCGACATGAGCTACCCGCCCGGCACCCGCGTGCTGTCCGCCAACCCCCGCGTGAAGGGCGCCCAGCCCGGCGACCTGCTGTTTTCGCCCTCGCGCGGCCGGTCCGCGCGCCGGGCCGGCGGCGAAGACGTGCCCGCAGGAAAGTCGGTGCTGCAGGCGCCGGACGGCACGGTGCGCAGCGTGCTCGGCAACCGCGAAGCGGGCGTGCTGGACGTGGCCGCCATGCGCATCGGCCCCTGACCTCCCGCTGACAAGCCCCTGCCGCAAAGCGGTGGGATAATACGAAGCTTTCCCCCGCGCGCCGCCTTGCCAGGCGGCGGTTCCGTCCCGCTCACTTCAAGAGACGAAGTCATGGCCGTTAATTTGCAGATCCCCTCCGAGTCCGAAATTTTTCCTGTTGCCGGCGTAGAAATCGGCGTCACCGAGGCAGGCATCCGCAAAGCCAACCGACGTGACCTGACGGTGTTCCGGCTGGCCGAAGGCACCAGCGTGGCGGGCGTGTTCACGCGCAACCGTTTCTGCGCCGCCCCGGTGCAGGTCTGCCAGGCCCACCTGGCCGCCGGCGGCCCCATCAGCGCGCTGGTCATCAACACCGGCAATGCCAACGCCGGCACCGGCGAGGAAGGCCTGAAGAAAGCCCGGGACACCTGCGAAGCGCTGGGCAAGCTGCTGGGCGTGCCCGCCGCGCAGATCCTGCCGTTCTCCACCGGCGTCATCCTCGAGCCGCTGCCGCTGGACCGCCTGGTCGCCGGCCTGCCGGGCGCCATCGCCGACCTGGCGGCCGACCACTGGTCCAGCGCCGCCCACGGCATCATGACCACCGACACGCTGCCGAAGATCTCGTCGGCCAAGGCGCAGATCGGCGGCAAGACGGTCACCTTCACCGGCATCAGCAAGGGCGCGGGCATGATCCGGCCCAACATGGCCACCATGCTGAGCTTCCTGGCCACCGACGCCGGCATCGCCCAGCCGCTCTTGCGCAAGCTGGCCGTGGAAATCGCCGACGCGTCCTTCAACCGCATCACCGTGGACGGCGACACGTCCACCAATGACTCCTTCATCATCGCGGCCACCGGCAAGTCCGGCGTGACCGTCAATAGCGAAAGCGACGCCGCCTACGCGGCCGTGCGCGAGGCCCTGACGGCCGCCGCGCTGGACCTGGCGACCAAGATCGTGCGCGACGCCGAAGGCGCCACCAAGTTCATGACCATCCGCGTCGAAGAAGCCGGCACCACCGAAGAGGCCCTGAAGGTGGCGTACGCCGTGGCGCATTCGCCGCTGGTCAAGACCGCCTTCTTCGCGTCGGACCCCAACCTGGGCCGCATCCTGGCCGCCGTCGGCTACGCCGGCATCGACGACCTGGACGTGTCCAACATCCGCCTGTGGCTCGACGACGTGCTGGTGGCCAAGGATGGCGGCCGCAACCCCGCCTACCAGGAAGCCGACGGCCAGCGCGTCATGAAGCAGGCCGAGATCTCGGTGCGTATCGCACTGGGCCGCGGCCAGGTGAGCGACACCGTCTACACCTGCGACTTCTCGCACGAGTACGTGTCGATCAACGCCGACTACCGCTCCTGATCAGCCATGACGGCAACCGAGTTCTCCACCCTCATCCAGCGCGCGGAACGCGTGCTGGCGCAGCTCGAGGCCTTTCTGCCTCCGGCCACTCCCGAGATCGACTGGAGCGCGCACGCCTTCCGCTGGCGCAAGCGCGGCGCCCGCGGCTGGCTGGACGCCGTGCGCCACGTCGCGCGCATCGACATGCAGGACCTCCAGCACATCGAGCGCCAGAAAGCCACCATCGACCGCAACACGCTGCAGTTCCTTGAGAACAAGCCGGCCAACAACGTGCTCATGACCGGCGCGCGCGGCACCGGCAAGAGCTCGCTGGTCAAGGCCATGCTGGCTGCCTACGGCGGCCGTGGCCTGCGCCTGATCGAAGTGGACAAGTCCGACCTGGGCGACCTGGCCGACATCGTCGAGCTGGTCGCCGCGCGGCCGGAACGCTTCATCGTGTTTTGCGACGACCTGTCCTTCGAGGAAGGCGAGCCCGGCTACAAGGCGCTGAAGTCGGTGCTGGACGGTTCGGTGTCGGCCTCGGGCGACAACGTGCTGATCTACGCCACGTCCAACCGGCGCCACCTGATGCCGGAATACATGAGCGAGAACCTGCAGGCCAAGCACCAGCCCGACGGAGAAATCCACCCGGGCGAAACGGTCGAGGAAAAGATCTCGCTGTCCGAGCGCTTCGGCCTGTGGCTGTCGTTCTACCCCTTCAAGCAGGACGACTACCTGGACATCGTGTACCACTGGCTGCGCGAGCTGGGCTGCCCGGAGGCGCACATCGAACCGTCGCGCACCGAAGCCCTGCAATGGACGATCGAACGCGGCTCGCGGTCCGGCCGCGTGGCCTATCAGTTCGCGCGCGACTGGGCGGCCCGCCATGTCTGAAAAGATCGTCGACGTCGCCGCCGGCCTGATCCTGCGTCCCGACGGCATGCTGCTGCTGGGCCAGCGGCCCGAGGGCAAGCCGTGGTCGGGCTGGTGGGAACTGCCGGGCGGCAAGCTCGAACCCGGCGAGACCGTGCTGCAAGCGCTGGCCCGCGAACTCCACGAAGAGATCGGCATACGGGTGACGCAGTCGCGCCCCTGGGTCACTTACGTGCATGTCTACCCGCACACGACGGTACGGCTGGCGTTCTGCCACGTCACCGGCTGGGAAGGCGAACCGCAAAGCCTGGAAAACCAGCGCCTGGAATGGGTGAATCCGGCCAACGCGGCCTCGGTGGGCGATCTGCTGCCCGCCACCCTGCCGCCGTTGCGCTGGCTGCAGCTACCCACCACCTACGGCATCGGCGCCATCGGCTCGCGGGCGGGCATCGCGCCGTTCCTGGGGCGCCTGGAAGCGGCGCTGGCGCGCGGCGTGAAGCTCGTGCAGTTCCGCGAACCCCAGTGGCCGGACGGCGTGGGCGCCAGCTCGCTGCACGAGGTCCTGCAGCAGGTGCAGAAGCGCTGCCGCGCCGCCGGCGCGCGCGTGCTGGTCAACAGCGTCCATCCCACGGCCTGGTGGAAGGAAGCCGACGGCGTGCATCTGCGCACGGCGGATGCGGCGCGTCTTGCCGTCCGCCCCGAACTGCCCAAAAACGCGCTGGTCGGCGTGTCCGCGCACGACAACGCCCAGGTCGTGCATGCCCGCGAGATCGGCGCCGACTTCGCCGTGCTGGGCCCCGTGCTGGACACCCCCAGCCACCCCGGCGCGCAAGCGCTGGGCTGGGAAGGTTTCGTGGAAGGCAATCGCGACGCCGGTATTCCGGTGTTCGCGCTGGGCGGGCAATCCACCCAGACCGTATCGCAGGCGCTGCGCCATGGCGCGCATGGCATAGCCGGGATACGCGGCGTAATCTGAGCCCCCGCAAGCGCCAGGACGCAACGGCCCATGCCCAGCATGGGCCGTTGCATTTCCGATGCCAGGCGGGAAAGCGCGCATAGACCGAATCGATACGCCGATGCAACCTGCTCTCGAAGCCGCCGCGCGGCGGCGGGCTTGCGTGAACCTGGCGCTCGGGCGCATGGCATCAACCAGAGGAAAACATGTCTGAAATCGCATTTGCCACGCTCGGCGAACTGGCGGACGGCCTGGCCAAGGGGCTCTACAGCTCGGTGGAATTGACGCGCCATTTCCTGGACCGCATCGCCCAGGCCAATCCCGCGCTAGGCGCATACGTCAGCGTCGACAGCGCCGGGGCCCTGCGGCTGGCGGAAGCCGCCGACGCGCGCCGCCGCGCCGGTTACGGGCTGCTCAGCGCTCTGGACGGCGTGCCGGTGGCGGTCAAGGACTTGTGCGACATCCAGGGCCAGATCACCACGGCGGGTTCCGAGGCCTGGCGCGATCGCCGCAGCGGCGTCACCGCCACCGCCGTCACCCGCCTGCTGAATGCGGGCATGGTGATACTGGGCAAGACCCACATGGTGGAATTCGCGTTCGGCGGCTGGGGCACCAACCCCGTCATGGGCACGCCGCGCAACCCCTGGGACCTGCGCCAGGCTCGCGTTCCCGGCGGCTCGTCCAGCGGATCCGGGGTGGCCGTCGCGGCTGGCCTTGCGCCCGCCGCGCTGGGATCGGACACGGGCGGTTCGGTGCGGATACCGGCGGCGCTCAACGGCGTCACCGGCCTGAAGACCACGCGCGGGCTGATCAGCCTGCATGGCGCGGTGGCGCTGTCGACCACGCTGGATACCCTGGGCCCGCTCACGCGGGACACCCGCGATGCGATGCTGCTGACTGCCCTCATGGCCGGCCCCGACGCGCAGGACCCGCTTACGCTGGGCTCGCCCGCCTTCCGGTACCGCGAGCCCGCCAGCGGCGCGCAGCCGCTGCGCGGCGCGCGCATTGCCTTGATGCCGATATCGCAGCACCCCATCGCCGTGGAGGCCGACGCCCTGTCGGCGCTGGATGACGCGCGCCGCGTGCTGACCGCCCTGGGCGCGGAGGTGGCGGAAACGCCCTTCCCCTTCGACTTCCGCGAGATGATGCAGCGCAACGGCCTGATCATCGCCGCCGAGGCCTATGCCGTCCACCGCGGCTACATCGAGGACCCCGCCCAGCCCATCGGCCAGTACGTCCGAGCCCGCGTGCTGTCCGGCAAAAGCGTGTCGGCCGCCGACTACATCGCCGCGCTGCAGGCGCACGCACAGGCCCGCCAGGACTGGCTGGACTGGATGCGCGACATCGACGCGGTGCTTACTCCTTGCGCGCCTTTCGGCGCGCGCCACCTGGACGACGTGGACGAAGCGCGCACGCCGCTGGCCGCCTTTACGCGCGCCGGCAACTATGTCAATGCCTCCGGACTGGCCCTGCCCGCCGGCTTCACCGCCGACGGCCTGCCTCTGGGCGTGCAGTTGCTGGGCAAGCCCCATGCCGAAGGCACCTTGGGCAGGATAGGAATGGCCTTCCAGGCCGTGACCGATTGGCACCGCCAGCACCCCGACCTGAAGGCGGTCGGGCTGTAGTCATTCGAGCGGCATCGCCGGGCGTCAGTCGGCGCGCGCGGTCTCGGCCGGCGGCAAGCCGTCCCAGCCGCCGCCCAGCGCCACGATCAGGTTGACGCTGGCCACCAGCCGGTTGCCCAGCAGGCTTATCGCATTGCGTTCGCTATTGAGCGCCGTGGCGTCCACCACCGCGACGCTCAGGTAGTCGACCAGCCCGGCCTTGTACTGGTTCTGGATCAGGCGCAGCGATTCGCGCGCCGATTCCAGCGCGCGGCGCTGCACGATCTGCTCTTGCTCCATGACGCGCAGCTGGATCAGGTAGTCCTCGACTTCGCGCAGCCCGGTCAGCGCCGCCTGGCGGTACGCCGCCGCCTGCGCATCGTAGGACGCGCGGGCCTGTTCGACCTGGGCTTCGCGCGCCCCGCCGTCGAAGATCGTCAGCGCCAGGGCAGGCCCCAGCGACCAGAAGCGCGCGGGCGCCGTCAGCAGCTCGGCGAACTCCCCATTGCGGAATCCGCCGTCGGCGGACAGCATCAGGCTGGGGAACCAGGCGGCCTGCGCCACGCCGATCTGCGCGTTGGCGGCAGCGGCACGGCGTTCGGCGGCCGCCACGTCGGGACGGCGCTCCAGCAGTTCGGACGGCAGTCCCACGGGAATCTGCGGCAGCTTCAGGCCGAACACCTTGGGCGGCAGCGCAAACTGGGATGGCGCCTGGCCCATCAGCACCGCGATCGCGTGCTCGTACTGTCCGCGCTGCCAGTCCAGGTCGATGGACTGCGCGCGCGTGCTTTCCACCTGCGTGCGCGCCACGGCCACGTCGGCCTGGCCCGCCACGCCCACTTCGTAGCGGTTCTGCGTCAACTGCAGGGACTTTTCGTAAGCCGCCACGGTGGCGTCCAACAGGCGCTTCTGCTCATCCAGCACGCGCAACTGCAGGTAGGTCTGCGCCAGCGCCGCCTGCGCGCTCAGGCGGGTCGCGCCCAGATCGGCAAGGCTGGCCGCCGCGCTGGCTTCCGAGGATTCGACGCTGCGGCGCACCCGGCCCCACACGTCGACTTCCCAACTGACGCTGCCCGTCAGCGAATACTGGTTGTACACACTGCTGCCCGACGAAGACGACGAGCCGCCCTGGCCGTTGCCGCTGCCCGCGCGCGTCATGCCGGCGCCCGCGCCCACGGTCGGATAGAAGCCGGAACGCGCGCCGCGCACCAGGCCCAGCGCCTGGCGGTAGTTGGCCTCGGCCTGCGCGATCGTCTGGTTGGAGGCATTCAGGCGGTCCACCAGGCCATCCAGGACGGGGTCGTCGTAGACCTTCCACCACGCGCCGCGATCGGCGCCGTCGCGCGGCTGCGCCGGCTTCCAGCCGGGCACTTCGCCCTGCCCTTCCTTGTAGGCCTCGCCCACGTCCAGCGCGGGGCGCTGGTAATCGGGGCCGACCGCGCATGCGCCCAGCAGCGCGCATAGCGCCAGCGTGGCCGCGGCGCGGGGAAGAAAGGCGTTCGAGAACTGCTTGGTGCGCATCATGTAGGTTCTATGGAAGCAGGGGCAGCGTTCCGCGGGGCGCGCCGGCGCGCGGCCCACAGGCGGAAGCGGTCCAGGTAAAGATAGACCACCGGCGTGGTGTACAGCGTAAGGATCTGGCTCAGCACCAGCCCGCCCACGATGGTAATGCCCAGGGGCTGGCGCATCTCGACGCCCGCGCCGGTGGCCAGCACCAGCGGAAGCGCGCCGAAGATGGCGGCCATGGTCGTCATCATGATGGGCCGGAAGCGGGTCAGGCAGGCCTGGAAGATGGCTTCGCGCGGCGCCATGCCCTGGTTGCGCTGGGCGTCCAGCGCGAAGTCCACCATCATGATGGCGTTCTTCTTGACGATGCCGATCAGCAGGAACACCCCGATCAGCGCGATCAGCGTGAAGTCATAGCGCACCAGCAGCAACGCCAGCAGCGCCCCCAGGCCCGCCGAAGGCAGGGTCGACAGAATGGTCAGGGGGTGCACGAAACTTTCGTACAGGATGCCCAGCACGATATACATGGTGACCAGCGCCGCCAGGATCAGCCAGGGCTGCTGCGCCAGCGTCTGCTGCAGGGCCGCGGCGGTGCCCTGGAAGCCCGCCTGGATCTGGTCCGACGGCAGGCCGATGCGCGCCACGGCGTCGTCGATCGCGGCCGTGGCCTGGCCCAGCGATACGCCGGGCGCCAGGCTGAACGAGACGGTATCCGCCACGAACAGCCCCTGGTGCTGCACGCTGAGGGGCGCGTTGGCGTTTTCCAGCTTGGTGAATGCCGACAACGGCACCCGTGCGCCGCCCGCCGCGATCACCTCGACCCGCCTGAGCGATTCGATGTCCTGCGCGAACCTGGGATCCACCCCCAGCACCACGTGGTATTGGTTCAGCGGTCCGTACATCACCGACACCTGGCGCTGGCTGAACGAGTTGTTCAACACCGTGGAGATCGTGGACATGCTGATGCCCAGCCGCGTCGCCGCCTCGCGGTCGATCACCAGGTTGATCTGGCGTCCCTTGTCCTCGACGTCGGTGTCGACGTCGGTGATCTCGGGGATCTTCGCCATGGCCTGCTGCACCTTGGGCATCCAGGTCCGCAGCAGTTGCAGGTCGCCCGACATCAGCGTGTAGTCGTAGGATCCCTGGCTCTGGCGCCCGCCGATCCGGATGTCCTGCTGCGACACCAGGAACATGCGCGCGCCCGGCATGTTCTGCAGCTTGGCCCGCAGGCGGTTGATGACCACGTCGGCCGAGACCTTGCGCTCTTCCAGGGGCTTCAGCTGGATCTGCATGAAGCTGCTGTTGCTGCCGCCGCGCCCGCCCGCGTAACCCGTCATGCTCTGCACGGCCGGATCGGCAAGCACCACCTTGCGCAGCGCTTCAAGCTTGGGGATGGTCGCCTGGAACGAGGTGCCCTGGTCCACGCGGAAGAAGCCCAGGAGCTGGCCCGTGTCCTGCTGCGGAAAGAAGCCCTTGGGCACCACGGTGTACAGATAGACGTTCAGGCCCACCGCGATCGCCAGGGTCAGCATCATCAGCCGGCCGTGCTCAAGCGCCCAGCGCAGCGACCGGCGGTAGCCGCCCAGCATGGCCTCGAAGGCGCGCTCGGACCAGCGCGCCAGGCGTCCGGGCGGCTTCTCTTGCCTGGGTTCGTTGCGCAGCAGGCGCGCGCACATCATCGGCGTCAGGGTCAGCGACACCACCAGCGACACCAGGATGGCGGCCGACAGGGTCACGGCAAACTCGCGGAACAGCCGCCCGACCACGCCGCCCATCAGCAGGATGGGGATGAACACGGCCACCAGCGACAGGCTCATCGACAGCACCGTGAAGCCCACCTCGCGCGAACCCCGCAGCGCGGCGCGCATCGGCGACATGCCGTTCTCTACATGGCGCATGATGTTTTCGAGCACCACGATGGCGTCGTCCACCACGAAACCGGTCGCCACGATCAGGGCCATGAGGGAGATGGTGTTCAGCGTGTATCCGCACAGGTACATGATGCAGAACGTGCCGATCAGCGACACCGGCACCGCCACGCTGGGAATGATGGCCGCGCGCCAGCGGCGCAGGAACAGCAGCACCACCAGCACCACCAGCCCCACGGCGATCACCAGCGTCAGCTCGGCCTCGTGCAGCGATGCCCGGATGCTGGGCGTGCGGTCCTGCGCCACCGTCATGTTCACATCCGCCGGCATCAGCGCCTGCAGGACGGGCAACTGCGCGCGCACGGCATCGACGGCCTCGATGATGTTGGCGTCGGCCTGGCGCCGCACGATCATCAGGATGGCCTTGCGGTCGTTGTAGAAGCCGGTCTGGTACAGGTCCTCGACCGAGTCCTCCACCTTGGCCACGTCGGACACGCGGACCGGCGCGCCGTCGCGCCAGGCGACGATCAGCGGCCGGTATTGTTCGGCGCGGCTGAGCTGGTCGCTGACCATGATCTGCCAGTGATAGCGGTCGTTTTCCAGCACGCCCTTCGGGCGGTTGGCATTGGCGTTGGACAGCGCGGCGCGCAGCTCGTCCAGCGACACGCCCTGGTTGGCCAGCGCCCCGGGCAGCACGGTGACGCGCACCGCCGGCAGCGAACTGCCGCCCACCGTGACCTCGCCCACGCCGTCCACCTGCGACAGCTTCTGCGCCACGATGGTCGAGGCCAGGTCGTAGAGCTGGCCCTGGCTGAGCGTGTCGGACGTCAGCGCCAGCGTCATGATGGGCGCGTCCGACGGGTTGGACTTGTGATACGTGGGGTTGCTGCGCAGGCCGGTCGGCAGCAGCGAGCGGGCGGCGTTGATGGCCGCCTGCACGTCGCGCGCGGCGCCGTTGATGTCGCGCGACAGATCGAACTGCAGCGTGATCCGGGTGGAGCCCTGCGAGCTGCTGGACGTCATCTCGGTCACGCCGGCGATGGCGCCCAGAGAACGTTCCAGGGGCGTAGCCACGCTGGACGCCATGGTTTCCGGGCTGGCGCCCGGCAGGCTGGCCGACACGGAGATGGTCGGGATGTCCACCTGCGGCAGCGGCGCCACGGGCAGCAGGAAGAACGCGAGCATGCCGGCCAGCACCACCGCCAGGCTGAGCAGCGTGGTCGCCACCGGCCGGACGATGAAGGGCGCCGACAATATCATCGCGCGTCTCCGGCCGGCGCTTGGCCCGTGCCGCGCCAGCGGCGCGCCATGCGGTCGAACATCAGGTAGATGACCGGCGTGGTGAACAGGGTCAGCACCTGCGACAGCAGCAGGCCGCCCACCATGACCAGGCCGAGCGGCTGGCGCAGCTCAGCGCCGGTGCCGGTCGACAGCATCAGCGGCAAGGCGCCGAACAGGGCGGCAAGCGTGGTCATCAGGATCGGGCGAAAACGCAGCAGCGCCGCCTCGTGGATGGCCGCGCGCGGCGAGAGGCCGCGCTTGCGCTCGGCGTCCAGCGCGAAGTCGATCATCATGATGGCGTTCTTCTTCACGATGCCGATCAGCAGGATGATCCCGATGATCCCGATCATGTCCAGTTCGGTGCCGCTGATCAGCAACGCCAGCAGGGCGCCGACGCCCGCCGACGGCAGCGTGGACAGGATGGTGATGGGGTGGATGTAGCTTTCGTACAGCACGCCCAGCACGATATACATCGTGACCACGGCGGCAAGTATCAGCCACAAGGTGCTGGACAGCGAATTCTGGAACGCCAGCGCCGCGCCCTGGAAGCGCGTTTCCACGGCGGTCGGCATGCCGATCTCGGCCTCGGCCGCCGTGATGTTCTCTACCGCGTCGGACAGCGACGCGCCCGGCGCCAGGTTGAACGACACCGTCACCATGGGGAACTGGTCGAGCCGGTTCACGGCCAGCACGGTCCTGCCTTCGGTGATGTGCGCCACGGAAGACAGCGGCACCTGCGCGCCGGTGGAGGTCGGCACATGGATCTGTCCCAGCGCGGCGGGCGACATCTGGAACTGCGGCTGCACCTCAAGCACCACGCGGTACTGGTTGGACTGCGTGAAGATCGTGGAGATCAGCCGCTGCCCGAAGGCGTTGTACAGCGCTTCGTCGATCACGGCGGCGGTGATGCCCAGGCGCGAGGCCGCGTCGCGGTCGATCTCGACCCAGGTCTGCAGGCCGTCGTCCTGCAGGTCGTCGGTCACGTCCTTCAGGCCGGGCACCTGGCGCAGGCGGTCCACCAGCTTGGGTGTCCACTCGCTCAGCACCTTCAGGTCCGGGTTGGACAGGGTCATCTGATACTGCGTGCGGCTCACGCGGTCTTCGATGGTCAGGTCCTGCACGGGCTGCATGTAGACCGTCAGGCCATCCTGCTTGCCCAAGGCGTCCTGCAGGCGCGCCATGACCGTGGGCAGGTCGCCGTTGCGCTCGGCCTGGGGCTTCAACGCGATCTGCATGCGGCCGGCGCTGAGCGTGGCGTTGCTGCCGTCGACCCCGATGAACGAGGACACGGCCTGCACGTCGGGATCCTCGAGCACGAGGCGCGCGGCGGTCTGCTGGCGCTCTGCCATGGCCGGGAAGGAAATGGACTGCGGCGCCTGGGTGATGGCCTGGATCAGGCCGGTGTCCTGCTGCGGGAAGAAGCCCTTGGGCACCACCATGTACAGCAGCACGGTCAGCGCGAAAGTGGCCACCGCCACCACCAGGGTGAGCGGCTGATGGCGCAGCACCACCTGCAGCATGCGGTCGTAGGCAGCGATGATGCGGTCGATGAAGGCGCCCGTGGCCTGGTGGAAACGGCCATGCTTCTGCTCGGATTCGGCGCGCAGCAGCCGCGCGCACATCATCGGCGTCAGGGTCAGCGAGACCACCAGCGAGATCAGGATGGACACCGCCAGCGTGATGGCGAACTCGCGGAACAGCCGGCCCACCACTTCCGTCATGAAAAGCAGCGGGATCAGCACCGCGATCAGAGAGAAGGTCAGCGAGATCAGCGTGAAGCCGATCTGCGACGCGCCCTTCAACGCCGCCTGCAGGGGCTTTTCGCCTTCCTCGATGTGGCGGGCGATGTTCTCGATCATGACGATGGCGTCGTCCACCACGAAGCCGGTGGCGATCGTCAGCGCCATCAGCGTCAGGTTGTTGATGGAGAAGCCGGCCAGGTACATGATGCCGAACGTGCCCACCAGCGAAAGCGGCACCACCACGCTGGGAATCAGCGTGGCCGTCACGCTGCGCAGGAAGACGAAGGTGACCATGACCACCAGCCCCACCGCCAGCAGCATTTCGAACTGCACGTCGGCGACCGAGTCGCGGATGGTCTGGGTGCGGTCGGACACGACGCTCACGTCGAGCGTGGCGGGCAGCGCCGCGCGCAATTGCGGCAACAGCGTCTGGATGCGGTTGACCACGTCGATCACATTGGCGCCGGGCTGGCGCTGGATATTGAGCAGGATGGCGGGCTTGTCGCCGGCCCAGGCGGCCTGCCGGGTGTCTTCCGCGCCTTCCACGGCGCGCGCCACATCGGCCAGGCGCAGCGGCGCGTTGTTCTTGTACGCGATGATCAGGTCGTTGTAGTCGGTGGGCGTCTTGAGCTGATCGTTGGCGTTGATCGTGGTGGACCGCTGCGGGCCGTCCAGGTTGCCCTTGGGCTGGTTCACGTTGGCGCCCACGATGGCGGTGCGCAGGTCGGACAGCGACAGCCCGTTGGCCGCCAGCGCCTGCGGATTCACCTGGACCCGCACCGCGGGCCGCTGCCCGCCCGCCACGCTGACCAGGCCCACCCCGGGAATCTGCGACAGCTTCTGCGCCACGCGCGTGTCCACCAGATCGCGCACCTGCGGCAGGGGCATGGTGGGCGAGGTGATCGCCAGGGTCAGCACCGCCGCGTCCGCCGGATTCACCTTGTTGTAGGTGGGCGGCACCGGCAGGTCGGAAGGCAGCAGATTCGATGCCGCGTTGATCGCCGCCTGCACCTGCTGCTCGGCCACGTCCAGCGGCAGGGTCAGGTTGAACTGCAGGGTGATCACCGACGCGCCGCCCGAACTGGTGGACGACATCTGGTTCAGGCCCGGCATCTGCCCGAACTGGCGTTCCAGCGGGGACGTGACCAGGGACGTCATCACGTCGGGGCTGGCGCCGGGGTACAGCGTCACGACCTGGATCGTCGGATAGTCCACTTCGGGCAGCGCCGAAACGGGCAGGAACCGGTAGGCGATCAGGCCCGCGATCAGGATGGCCACCATCGACAGGGTGGTGGCGACGGGACGCAGGATGAACAGGCGCGACGGGCTCACGGCGTTCTCTGCTTACTTGGACGGCGGGGTCGTGCCGGCCGGGGCGCCAGCGCCCAGCGACTTGTCGCGAACGGCGGGGATCACTTCCGCGCCGCCCACGATTTCCACCTTGGCGCCGGCGCGCAGGCGGTCGGTGCCTTCGGTGACGACACGGTCGCCGGGCTGCAGGCCCTCGTTGACGGCCACCATGCCGCTGTTGATGGCGCCCAGTTTCACCTGGCGCACTGCGATCGTGCCGTCGGCCTGCACCAGGAACACGAACGCGCCGGCGGACCCCTGCTGGATCGCCGCCGTGGGGATGGCGGTGACGTCCTTGCGGGTCAGCACGTGCAGCCGCACATTGACGAACTGGTTCGGGAAGAGCGCGTCGTCGGTGTTGTCGAACTTGGCCTTCAGCTTCAGCGTGCCGGTCGTGACGTCGATCTGGTTGTCCAGCGTCTCGAGCGTGCCCGTCGCGATGCGGCGCGTATCGGCGCGGTCATAGGCTTCGACGGTCAGCGTCTTGCCGGCGGCGATCTCGGCGCGCACTTCGGGCAACTGCGTTTCGGGCAGCGTGAACACCACCGAGATCGGCTGGGTCTGGGTGATCACCACCAGCCCATTGGTATCCGCGCTGGACACCAGGTTGCCGCGGTCGACCTGGCGCAGGCCCAGGCGGCCGCTGATGGGCGCCGTGATGCGTGCGTAGTCCAGTTGCAGCTTGGCGTTGTCCACGTTCGCCTGATCGCTTTTCACGGCGCCTTCGTACTGGCGCACCAGGGCGGCTTGCGTATCGACCTGCTGCCTGGCGATGGAGTCCTGCTTGAACAGGGCCTGGTAGCGCTGCAGGTCGCGCCGGGCGTTTTCCAGTTGCGCCTGATTCTGCATCTGCGTGCCACGCGCCTGGTCCAGCGCTACCTGGTAGGCACGCGGATCCACCTGCGCCAGCAGATCGCCTGCCTTGACCTGCTGGCCTTCCTGGAAGGCGACGTCGACGAGCTCTCCGCTGACGCGGCTTCTCACTGTCACGGTGTTGTAGGCCGTGACGGTGCCGAGCGACCTGAGGTAGATGTCGATGTCCTGTTGGGCGGCGGTGGCGATGCGCACCGGAACGGCCATGTTCGCCATGGCCGCGGCCATGGACGGCCGGCCGCCGGGCCGGGCGCCGGGTCCGCCCGCGCCGCCCGGCTTGGTCGAGGGCCGCAACGCCATCCAGGCGATGCCCGCCACGACGAGCAGCAACAGCGCCAGTCCGACGAGACGGCGGCGGCTCCATCGGGAGGGCGGGGAAACAGGACGGCTTTCGGACATGGAAACGGTTCCGGCACAGACGGAGAAAGCCGTATTGTCTACTAGACCGTCACGGTTTCAGCCCGCGCGCCGTCAACTTGAAACTACCCGCAACAGGAATCCGGGCAGTGACACCCAGCGTAACTTGCGCCTACGAGCTGCAAAGCGTCATCTGGAAGGCGACATCGCGGGCCACCTGCTGGGGTTTGAATTCGCCGTCCTGGGTGGAAAAACGTATCCAGATCATGTACTTATTGGCGCTGATTTCAGGAAACGCGCCGTGGGCCGGATCCACCCAGACGCGCAGCAACTGGAACTGCTTGCCACCCAGCATCTGCTGGTAGGCGCCCTGCTCCGCGACGATATCGGTCTTGCGGCCGGATTCGCGCAGCAGGCGAAGCGCCAGGGTCAGGCCGTCGTAAAGGGCAACGAAAGGCGTCACCCAGGCTTGCAGGTCCGCGCAGCGGGCGGCCTCGGGCTTGTTCTGCCAGGCGTAGTAGGACGGCATGTCCACCTGCGTGGCGCTGCCTGGCACCGACAGGCGGCCGCGCAGGCTGGTCAGCCATTCGTTTTCGCGCAGGGACTGGCCGGTCTTGCCGGGCGCGGCCAGCGCGCTGGCCACTTTTTCCAGTTCGTGCAGCATCCCTTCCAGCGCGTCCTGGGCCACGCCGGGGTGGTCGCGCAATCCCACCAGCGCCATGCGCTGGCGCTCCAGGTCTTGCAGGACCGCGCCTTTGACGTCGGTGCGTTCACACGCGTCGAGCAGATCGAAAAGGGAGGTGACGGCGACCTGATGCTGGCGTGAGTCACCCTCGCGAGCAAAGAAGAAGAGCCTGTCGAACAGGTATTCCAGCCGCAGATAAGCGCGGATGCGCTCGTTGAAGGGATATTCGTAAACGATCACGCTTTTTTACAGGCCCTATCAGTGGTTGGCCGCGGGGCCAAGAGTATTCAGGGGTGCCGGACCAGCCGCTGGCTCACCGGCCCGTTGTGCTCGCCAGCGCCAGCCAGCGGTCATGCAGGGACAACGCCCGCACGCGCAATTGTTCCGGCGATGTCGATGCGTCGTTGACGATGACGTCGTCGGCGGCCTCTAGCCGGTCTGCCCGCGCAGCCTGTGCCGCCATGATACGCCGGATGTCGGACTCCGTCAGCCCGCTGCGTTGCTGCACGCGGGCTACCTGCGTTTCGGGATCGCAGTCGACCACGCAGATGCGATCCACACGCGAACGCCAGCGCGCCAGGGACTCCACCAGCAGGGGCACCACGAAGACCAGATACGATCCCTTCGCGGCGGCGGCCTGGCGTTCGGTTTCGCGGCCGATGACGGGATGCAGCACGGCTTCGAGGCGCAAGCGGACCCGCGGGTCGGCGAACGCCTGGCCGCGCATCCAGTCGCGGTTCAGCGCGCCGTCGGGGGTCAGTGCCTGCGGGCCGAATTCGCGCTCGATGGCCGGCATGGCGGCGCCTTGCGCGGCGGTCAGCGAACGGGCGATCTCGTCGGTATCGACCAGGGACGCGCCCCACTCCGCCAGCATGTCCGCTACGCGGGACTTGCCCGAACCGATGCCGCCCGTAAGACCAATCTTGAACATACCGCCCTTCCTTTCTTTGTTGCCTAGCGCATGAACTGCAGCACGCCCTGCTCACCGCCCAGCAGCAGCATGGCCAGACCGGCCAGCGCCAGATAGGGGCCGAAGGGCAAGGGCTGCCCGCGGCTGGCGCGTCCGCTCAGCGTCAGCGCGCCGCCGATCAGCACGCCCACCAGCGACGCGCTCAGCAGCACCATGGGCAGGGCCTCGAGGCCGAACCACGCGCCCAGCGCGGCCAGCAGTTTGAAGTCGCCGTGGCCCATGCCCTCGCGTCCGGTCAGCAGGCGGAACACATGAAAGATAACCCACAGAAAGACATAGCCGGCCACCGCGCCCGTCACCGCCATCTGCAGGCTTGCGAAGGCATCGAACAGATTGACCAGCAACCCCGCCCACACCAGCGGCTGGGTCAGGACGTCGGGCAGCAGCGTAGCTTCGAAGTCTATCCAGGCCAAGGCCACCAGCGTGGCGGACAAGCCCATGGCCGCGACGGCGACGGGCGTGGCTCCGTAGCGCCAGGCGCAGGCGGCGAACAGCGCGCAGGTGAGCAGTTCAATGGCGGGATAGCGCCAGCCGATCGGCGCATGGCAAGCCGCGCAGCGGCCCCGCAGCCCGAGCCAGCCCAGCACGGGAAACCGGCCCCAGCGGCTGATCGGCGCCTGGCAGGACGGACAGTGCGACGCGGGCGACAGCAGGCCATAGCGGCTGGCGGGCCGCGCCTTGCCCACGGCGTCCAGGCATTGCGCCTGCCATTCGCGTTCCATCATGCGCGGCAGGCGGTGGATCAGCACCGTCAGCCAGTTGCCGACGAACAGGCCCGCCAGCGCCGCCACGCCGATGAAGACGCCCAAGGGCAAATCGAAGACATGCCACATCGCGGTCAACCACCCCGCCGGCGCGCGGGCGCTTGGGCATCCACCCCGAGGGCTACGCCGCAAGGCATGAAGGGCCACCCGTGGCCGTGTCGTAATTTGTGCATAAAGTGCTTGCTATACCCAAGAGCGGCTAAGGGAATGTATCGAATCTTCGCATAAGTGCGTAAAATCGGAGACAGACTCAATTCACGGATAAGCTGCCATGGCCGCGCGCGTCGACATCGTTTCCCGCTCCCGCAAACTAAGCATCATGGGGCTGCTGCTGGCGGGCACCGCGATAGGCGCGGCGGGTTGTGCCCAGCAGAAAACCGAAGGCTATTACGACCTGCCCGCCGAAAGCACGGTAACCGACGCCCAATACCAGGGCTCCGGCGCCGGCTACCGCAGCGTCATCCGCGCGCCGTCGCAAGTGCAGATCGCGCTCAAGCCCGACGCCCGCAAGCCGCAAAACCAGGCCACGCAAGCCAATCCCGCCGGCGAAACCACCGAAGACGGCCAAGCCGTCCCGGAAGGCACCGAAAGCAACTCCGGCGGCGGCTCGTCGGCGTCGGCGCCGGCCCCCGCCGCCGCCGCGCCCAATGCCGCCTCGCAAAGCCTGGTGCCGCAGCCGCAAACCTATATGGGCACGCTGCCGTGCTTTTCGCCCGCCATGCAATGCACGGCGCAGCGCGTGACGCTGACGCTGGCTCCCAATGGGCGTTGGCGCGGCCGCACGGCATACCTGGACAACGATCCCAAGAAGGGCCCCCCGGTATCCGAGCAAGGTTGCTGGGACGCCACCGACGAACGGCCGCCGCGCGTCATCCTGATGGACGGCCAGGGCAATGTCCGGGCGGAGTTCCTGGTGGCGGTCAACAACGTGCTGCGGGTGCGCTCCGTCGGTGGCCAGACGCCCAACCTGAACTACAACCTGACCCGCCAGCCGGATCTGGACCCGATCGACGAACTGGCCAAGGCCGCCGCGCCCAAGTGCCCCTGAACCCTGGCCGCGGCGCCTGAGCGCCGCCCGCCGGATGCAAAGCCCCCGGGCCTGACGGACATGTCGTCCGCCAGGCCCGGTTTCATTCAGGGCGTTTGGTGCGGGCGGCATCGGAATCCGAGTCGAAGTCCGCCTGTTCCGGTCCCGGGTGACATCCGGCGTATTCCCCCTTGGACTCGTGCAGCACATAGGATGGCGCGTCAGGAGGTGGGTGGCCGAAAGATGGGGCGCCGGGCTTGGCCCGCGCCGCGCCGGAGCGGGCTGCTGGGGAAGCGCCGAGGACAGGCGATGCGCCCGAACGCCCATGCGCGCACAGGCGGCAGGCCAGATGCATGGCGTTGCGGGCATCCAGCTTGGCGAAGATACGCGCCCGGTGTGCCTCCACGGTGCGCAGGGATATGCCCAGATCGATGGCGATGACCTTGTTCGGGCGGCCGGCCGCGACGTAATCGACGATCTGCCGTTCACGGGCGGTCAGGGACGACAGGACGGTGTCCAACTGGGGATGGGGCGTTGGCATGGGCAGCTCACTTGCAATATAGGATTGCAGTTAGTCTGCCCGGCGGTCATGGGGGCCGGAAGCTGGCAATTCTGCCAGGGGCGGACAGAAACGTCCCCCCGGGCTTTCAGGCGCCGCGGGATCAGGCCGTGTAGGCCAGCTCCAGGTTGTCGATCAGCCGGGTGGCGCCCAGCTTGGCGGCGGCCAGCGCCACGACGGGTTCGCCGGCCTGCAGGTCGGCGGCCTCGGGACGCTTCAGGTCGCGCTGACGGCGCAATGCCACGTAATCCACCGTCCAGCCGCGCTGCGTCAGATTCCCGGCGGCGTCGCGCTCCAGCGCGGCGGCATCCCGCTCGCCCTGGGCCAGCCGGCGGCCGATGCCCTGAAGTTCGGCGTACAGCGCGGGCGCCTCGGCGCGCTCGGCATCGCTCAGGTAGCGGTTGCGCGAAGACAGCGCCAGGCCGTCGGCGGCGCGCACGGTCTCGTGCGCCAGCACCTCCACGGGCAACTGGAACTGCCTGCACATATTGCGCACCACCATCAACTGCTGATAATCCTTCTTGCCGAACACCGCCACGCGCGGCTGCACGCAGGAAAACAGCTTCAGCACCACCGTGCTGACCCCTTCGAAGAACCCTGGGCGGAACTCGCCTTCCAGGATGTCGCCCAGATCGTCGGGCGGCTGCACCCGGTAGCTCTGAGGCTCGGGATACATCTCGCGTTCATTGGGCGCGAACAGCACGTAGACGTCGCGCGCCTGCTCCAGCTTTTCAATGTCGGCGGCCAGCGTGCGCGGATATTGGTCGAAGTCCTCGTTCGGGCCGAACTGCAGGCGGTTCACGAAGATGCTGGCCACGACGGGATCGCCATGCTGGCGCGCCAGCTTCATCAGCGACAGGTGGCCTTCATGCAGGTTGCCCATGGTGGGCACGAACGACACGCGATTCTGTCCGCGCAGGTGATCGCGCAATTCCTGGATGGTGTGTACGACTTTCAAGGGACTCTCCGGGGATGGGGGCAGCCCGGTCAGGATCAGGCCGCGACCGCCGCTACGCTGGTGTATGCCAGGCGCACATAGATGGGAGCATAGGGCTCCGCCTGCGTGATTTCGAGCAGCGATTCACGGGCCAGTTCCAGCATGGCGATGAAATGCACCACGACGACCGCCGCGGGCGCGCCCTCGCGGACTCGCTCCATGAAGAGATCGCCGAATTCCATGAAGCGCACGTCGTTCAGGCGCCGCAGGATGTGCGTCATGTGGTCGCGCACGGATAGCTGTTCGCGCGTGATGTGATGGTGCTGGTTCAGCTTGGCCCGCTTCATGATGTCGGCCCAGGCCGCGCGCAGGTCGTCCACGCTGACCTCGGGCAGCACGCGTTCCACGCTAAGGTCGGCGACGGCCTGGCTGCTGACGAAATCCCGGCCTAGCTGCGGCATTTTGTCCAGCTTCTGGGCGGCCAGCTTCATCTGTTCGTATTCGAGCAGGCGGCGGACCAGTTCGGCGCGGGGATCTTCGGGTTCTTCGCCGGTGTCGGTCTTCTTGACCGGCAGCAGCATGCGCGACTTGATCTCGATCAGCATGGCCGCCATCAGCAGATACTCGGCGGCCAGCTCCAGATTGGTGATGCGGATCTGGTCCACATAAGACAGATACTGCCGCGTGACATCCGCCATCGGGATGTCCAGAACATTGAAGTTCTGCTTGCGGATCAGGTAGAGCAGCAGGTCCAGCGGCCCTTCGAACGCTTCCAGGAAGATCTCGAGCGCGTCCGGCGGAATGTACAGGTCCGTCGGCATCTGGAACAGCGGCTCGCCATAGAGCCGCGCGAACGCCACGCTGTCGATGGTGTCGGGCGTGCTGTCGACGGACGGTTCCACTAGCGCGGCCAGGGCAGCGCCCGGCACCGAAGGATTCTGGACCATGGTTGCCGCAACGGTATCAGTCTGCCTGATACACGTACGGCCTTTGCGGCACACGGGCCGCGCGGAAGCCTTCCAGCAGCTCCGAGTCTTGCGGTTTGTCCCAAAGACGGGCCCGGCCCTCGCGCTGGCGCTCTTCGGTGCCAGGATGCGACTGCTTGAAGTCTTTCAGGAAAAGGGTGATCTCGGATTCGTAGTTGGTCGCCATGGCACCAATTTCAATGGGTTTCGGATCCCTGGAGTTTACTTCACGGCGGCCCGCGCCCCGGCGTTACAATCTTCGGGCACCCAACGCCCCCTCCCGACATGTCCGCAGAATCCGCAGCCGCAGCACATCCCGCTTCGCCCTCAACCCCGGACGCGCTGCGCGCGGCGCGCATGATCCCCTTCATCGTGGGCTGCGCGCTGTTCATGCAGATGCTGGACGCCACCGTGGTGGCCACCGCCCTGCCCGCCATGGCCCGGGCACTGGGGTCCACCCCGGTCCGGCTCAATGTGGCCATCACGTCCTATCTGCTGTCCGTCGCCGTTTTCGTGCCGGTCAGCGGCTGGGCGGCCGACCGCTACGGCGCCCGGCGGGTATTCGTGGCCGCGATCGGCCTCTTCACCCTCAGTTCCGTGGCCTGCGCCCTGTCCCAGGACCTGCCCCAACTGGTAATCGCCCGCATCGTCCAGGGGATGGCGGGGGCAATGATGGTGCCGGTTGGGCGGATCATCCTGCTGCGCACCGTGCCCAAGCAGGATCTGCTCAAGGCCATGTCCTTCCTGTCCATCCCCGCGCTGCTGGGGCCAGTGATCGGCCCGCCGCTGGGCGGCTTCATGGTCACGTACATGTCGTGGCACTGGATCTTCCTGATCAACATTCCCATCGGCATCCTTGGAATCTTCCTGGTCCTGCGCTATGTGTCGGAGATCCGCGAAGAGGCCGCGCCGCGCCTGGACTGGCTGGGCTTCCTGCTCAGCGCCACCTGCCTGGCCTCGCTGGTCAGCGGCTTCGAGGCGATCGGCCGCGACGTCATGCCGCTGCCCATGCTGCTGGGCCTGATTGCCGTCGGCATCGCGTGCGGCCTGCTCTATGGCGTGCACGCCCGCCGCGTCGAGCATCCCATCATCGACCTGTCCCTGATGCGGATCCCCACTTTCGCCATCTCCACGCTGGGCGGCAACCTGTGCCGCTTCGCCGTGGGCGCCACGCCGTTCCTGCTGGCCATGCTGCTGCAGGTGGGCTTTGGCCTGTCGCCGTTCTCGGCCGGCCTGATCACCTTCGCCAGCGCCGCCGGCGCGCTGCTGATGAAATTCGTCGCCACGCCCATCGTGAAGCGCTACGGCTTTCGCCGCGTGCTGACCCTGAACTCGCTGTTGGCGGGCGCCTTCATCATCGTCTGCGGCGCCTTCAACCCGGCCACCCCCGTGTGGCTGATGATCGCCATCCTGCTGGTCGGCGGCTTCTTCAGGTCGCTGCAGTTCACCGGGGTAAATACGCTAACCTATGCCGACATCCCGCCCTCCAAGATGAGCCGCGCAAGCAGCTTCTCGGCAATGGCGCAGCAACTGGGCATCACCCTGGGCGTCGGGGTGGCCGCGGTCACGCTGAACATCAGCATGTCCCTGCGCGGCGCCGAAACGCTGGCCGTCAGCGACGTGGTCGCCGGTTTCGTCGTCATCGGCCTGCTGTGCATGGCATCGACCTTCTCCTTTAGACGCCTCGACCCTCTGGCTGGGGCACACCTGAACGGCGCGAAAAACAGTGACGACGAATGAATATGTCCTAGCCCTGGACCAGGGCACGACCAGTTCCCGGGCCATCGTGTTCGACCGCGAAGGCGTCGTGCGCGGCGTCGGCCAGCGCGAATTCCGCCAGCACTATCCCCGTCCGGGCTGGGTCGAGCACGATGCCAACGAGATCTGGCACAGCCAGCTCGACGTGGCGCGCGAAGCCCTGCGCAATGCCGGCACCACAGCCGCCGACCTGGCCGCCATCGGCATCACCAACCAGCGCGAAACCACCATCATCTGGGAACGCGCCACGGGCCGCCCGCTGGCCCGGGCCATCGTATGGCAGGACCGCCGCACCGCCCCCCTGTGCGACCAGTTGCGGCAGGACGGCCACGGCGACTTCCTGCAATCGCGCACCGGCCTGGTCGTGGACGCCTACTTCTCGGGCACCAAGCTGGCCTGGCTGCTCGATCACGTACCCGGCGCGCGCCGGATGGCCGAACGCGGCGAACTGGCCTTCGGCACCGTCGACACCTGGCTGATATGGCAACTGACCGGCGGCGCCGTGCACAGCACCGACCCCAGCAACGCCTCCCGCACCATGCTGTTCGACCTGCACACGCAGGACTGGAACGACGACATCCTGGCGCTGCTCAAGATCCCCCGCAGCGTCCTGCCGCGGATCGCGCCCAGCAGCGCCATCGTGGGCGACGCCCTGCCCGAATGGCTGGGCGGCTCCGTGCCCATCGCAGGCGTGGCGGGCGACCAGCAGGCCGCCACCTTCGGCCAGGCCTGCTTCAAGCCCGGCATGGCCAAGAACACCTATGGCACCGGCTGCTTCATGCTCATGAACGTCGGCGACCAGCCCGTGCAGTCCCGCAACAACCTGCTGTCCACCGTGGGCTGGGGCCTGCCCAAAGCGGACAACGGCGGCTGGACCCCCACCTACATGCTCGAAGGCGGCGTCTTCGTCGCGGGCGCCGCCGTGCAATGGCTGCGCGACGGACTGGGCATCATCCAGCGCTCGGAAGACATCGAGTCCCTGGCCGCCAGCGTGTCCGACACCGACGACGTCTTCATGGTGCCCGCCTTCGCCGGCCTGGGCGCCCCGCACTGGGATCCCTACGCGCGCGGCACCCTCGTGGGCCTCACCCGCGGCACCTCCCGCGCCCACATCGCCCGCGCCACGCTCGAATCCATCGCCCTGCAAAGCGCCGAACTGCTCACCTGCATGAACGGCGACAGCGGCATCGCGCTGACCGAACTGCGCGTCGACGGCGGCGCCGCCCGCAACGACCTGCTGATGCAGATGCAGGCCGACATCCTGGGCGTCCCCGTTGTCCGCCCCCGCGTCCCGGAATCCACCGCCCTGGGCGCCGCCGGCCTGGCGGGCCTGGCGGTCGGCTTCTGGTCCAGCCAGGACGAATTCGCCTCCAAATGGCAGGCCGAACACACCTTCAAACCCACCTGGCCCCAATCCGTGCGCGACGCCCGGATGAAGCGCTGGCGGCAGGCCGTGGAACTGTCAAAAGGCTGGTCGGCAGGCGCCGCAAAGTAAACCCCCGTCCCGGCGGCCGCCGGCGCACCGACACGTGCACGCACCAGCACGCGCAGCACCACACCCCCACCCGCAAGACACCGCGTAAGCCCCAAAAGGCCGCCCGCGCGGCCGGCATGGGGCGGGCCCCGCAAGCTTTTCCACCGCCAGCCCACCCCCGGCAAGAACCTCAAGAACCCCGCACCCCCCAGCGACCGTGAAGCTTCAGCCCCCGGAGCACGGCGCGCTGGCGGCCTGGGGTGCGCGGGGCGTCAGATGCGCCCGACGGAATCCGAAGGCAGCCGCCGCAGGCGGCCACGAGGATGAGGCAGGGGCAGTCCGGAGCGAAGGCTCCGGACCGCAATCGCAGCCCCGCGCACCCCAGGCCGCCAGCGCGCCGTGCGTCTAAAGAACCCACACTGACACCACCACCACCACCACCACCCGAATCCAAAGCCAACCCCATCAAGCCGCCCGAACCCCAATAGCAACCACCCGAGCACTGAACTCCTTCAGCAACTCATCCCGAACCGCCTCCGCCCGCAACATCGAAGCCTCCTTCACATACCCATACCCCCGGATCTCGTCCGGCACACTGGCCAACGCCACCGCCCGATCCAGATTCCCCCGGTTCAGCTTGCACAAAATCGCCGTCATCGTCTCCCGGTACTCCCGGGCCAGTTCGCGCTCAGCCCGCCGTTCCTGCGTATACCCGAACGGATCCAGCCTCGACCCGCGCAGAAAGCGCAGCTTCGCCAGCAGCCGGAAGACCCGCAGCATCCCCGGCCCATAGCTGCGCTTGACCGGATGCCCGTCCTTGCCGCGCCGCGCGAACATCGGCGGCGCAAGATGAAAACGCAGCTTCCAGTCCCCCTCGAACTGCTCGCCCACCCGCCTCAAGAACTCGCCGTCCGAATACAGCCTTGCCACCTCGTACTCGTCCTTGTAGGCCAACAGCTTGAAGTAATAGCGCGCCACCGCCACCGCCAGCCGGCTGGTCCCCGTCGCCTCGCGCTCCGCATGCGCCACCTTGTCCACCAGGTCCGTGTACCGCTTCGCATAAGCCGCATTCTGATACTGCGTCAGGTACTCCTTGCGCACCGCCACCACCTGCGCCAGCTCACCGGCCGGCTTCTTCAGCTCCACCACCGGACTGGCCACGCGCGGACGCTTGATCTCGATGATGTCCTCCGGCTTGGCGGGCGGCACCCCGCCATTGGCCAGCAAACGGGAAACGCCCGCGGGATCGTGCGCCGCGCGCCGGCCCCAGGCAAAAGCCGCGACATTCACGGGCACCTGCTGGCCGTTCAGCTCGATCGCGCGCAGCAGCGCCTCGCGCGACAGCGGAATCCACCCCTTCTGGTACGCATAGCCCATCATCAGCGGATTCGAATAGATAGCGTCCCCCAACAACCCCACGGCCAGCGCGGCGGCATCCACCGTATCCAGGCTTTCCTTGCCGCAAGCCGCCTGCAGATCCGCCGTCAGGCTCGCGCCCGGCAGCGTCCAGTCGGGATTGCCCACGAACGCCGCGGTCGGCGCCGTATCGGTGTTCAGCAGCACACGCGTGCGGCCCGGGCCCACCCGCGCCATGGCTTCCGCGCTGGTCGCCACGACCAGATCGCCCGCCAGCATCAGGTCGGCCTCGCCCATCGCGACCCGCGTATTCATCAGGCTATCCGGCGCCTGCGCCAGCACCACATGCGAATACACCGCGCCGCCCTTCTGCGCCAGGCCCGCCATATCCAGCACCGAGCAGCCCTTGCCCTCAAGGTGCGCCGCCATGCCCAGCAACTGCCCGATCGTGACCACCCCCGTGCCGCCCACCCCCGCCACGAAAACGCCATAAGGCCGCTCCAGCCCCGGCACCCGCGGAAGCGGCACCTCGTCGTCAATCCCGCCATCGTCCCGCGCCAAGGCGCGAGGCTTTCTCAGCTTGCCGCCTTCCACCGTCACGAAACTGGGGCAGAAGCCCTTCAGACAGGAAAAATCCTTATTGCAGCTCGACTGATTGATCGTGCGCTTGCGGCCGAATTCCGTCTCCAGCGGCTCCACCGACAGACAGTGCGATTTCGCCGAGCAGTCTCCACAGCCTTCGCACACCCTGTCGTTGATGACCACCCGCCGCGCGGGATCCGGATAGGCATTGCGCTTCCTGCGGCGGCGCTTCTCGGTGGCGCAGGTCTGGTCATAGACCAGCACCGACACCGCCGGATGTTCGCGCAGCTCGCGCATCACCGCGTCCAGTTCGTCCCGGTGATGCACGCGCACGCCAGGCGCCAGATCGCCGACGTCCAGATACTTGTCGGGATCGTCGGTGACGACGACGATCTTCTCGATGCCCTCGGCCGCCACCTGGCGCGTGATCATCGGCACGCTGATGGGACCATCCACAGGCTGCCCGCCCGTCATCGCCACGGCGTCGTTGAACAGGATCTTGTACGTGATGGGCGCCCGGGCGGCCACCGCCGCGCGTATCGCCAGCAGCCCCGAATGAAAGTAGGTGCCGTCGCCCAGATTGGCGAACACATGCCTTTCATCGGTGAACGGCGCCTGGCCCAGCCACGGCACACCTTCGCCGCCCATCTGCGTATACACATCCGTGTTGCGGTCCATCCACCTGACCATGTAATGGCAGCCGATGCCCGCCATCCCGCGCGAGCCTTCCGGCAGGCGCGTCGAGGTATTGTGCGGACAGCCCGAACAGAACCAGGGCTTGCGCTCTTCGACCACGCGCGGACGCGCCAGGGCCTGTTCACGGGCGCGGATGAACGCCAGCCGCGCCTCGATGCCCGCGCGCACGTCGTCCGGCAGTTCGAAACGCAACAGGCGCGCCGCGATCGCCTTGGCGACCATGGCGGGCGAAAACTCGTAATGCGCGGGCAGCAGCCAGTTGCCTTGCGGCACCGACCACTCGCCGCCGTCCTTGTCGTCGAACTTGCCCACCACACGCGGGATCTTCTTGCCGCTGCCGATCCAACTGAACAGCTCTTCCTTCAACTGGTATTCCAGCACCTGGCGCTTTTCCTCGACCACCAGGATCTCGTCCAGCCCTTCCGCGAATTGCTGCGTGCCCGTGGACTCCAGCGGCCACACCATCCCCACCTTGAACAGGCGCAGCCCGATGCGCCGGCACGCGTCTTCGGACAGCCCCAGATCGGACAGCGCCTGGCGCGTATCCAGATAGGCCTTGCCCGAAGTCATGATGCCAAAGCGGGCATCGCGCTGCGGCACCTGCCAGAGTTCGCGGTTCAGCCCGTTGGCGCGGACATAGGCCAGCGCCGCGTACAGCTTGTAGTCCAGCAGCCGGGCTTCCTGCTGCAGTGGCGTATCGGGCAACCGGATGTTCAAGCCATCCGCCGGCAGCATGAAATCCTCGGGCAGCAGGATCCGCACGCGCTGCGGGTCCACGTCGACCGACGCCGATACCTCGACGATATCGGTGATGCACTTCATGCCGACCCACACGCCCGCGTAGCGGCTCATCGCCCACCCGTGCAGGCCGTAGTCCAGCACTTCCTGGACGCTGGACGGAAACAGCGCCGGAATCATGCAGGCCTTCAGGATGTGGTCGCTCTGGTGCGGCAGGGTCGAGGACTTGGCGGGGTGGTCGTCCCCCGCCACCACCAGCACGCCGCCATGGCGCGACGTGCCCGCGGCATTGGCGTGCTTGAAGACGTCGCCGCAGCGGTCCACGCCCGGGCCCTTGCCGTACCACATGCCAAAGACGCCGTCGTACCTGGCGCCCGGAAACAGATTGACCTGCTGCGAGCCCCAGACGGCGGTGGCGGCCAGGTCCTCGTTGATGCCGGGCAGGAACTCGACATGATGGGCCTTCAGATACTTGGCCGCCTTCCACATGTTCTGGTCGACGCCGCCCAGCGGAGACCCCCGGTAGCCCGACACGAAGCCCGCCGTGTTCAGCCCCGCTTTCGCATCGCGCACGCGCTGCATCATGGGCAGGCGCACCAGGGCGTGGATGCCGCTCATCCAGGCGCGGCCGGATTCCAGGGTGTATTTGTCGTCGAGCTGGACGGAGTCAAGCGCCGCGCGCACGGCGGGCGTAAGGGGGGCGTTCATGGCTACTCCAAGATCCTGATGCCCCCACCAGCTTCGCGCGCGGATCCCGGGGAACGCGCGCGGGCCGACAAGGGCCGTGAAAGTGAAGTTCTGGCGCGTTCGCGCTTCTGGTCCTTCCGGTTGTAACCGGCACGCCCACCCCGGGCAATAGGGCGATGCGATAATTGCCCGCATGGACTTCGCCCCTAGAATCGTCGCCTGGCAGCGCCAGCACGGACGTCACGATCTTCCCTGGCAGAACACCCGGGATCCCTACCGGATCTGGCTATCCGAGATCATGCTGCAGCAAACGCAGGTGGCCACCGTCATCCCCTACTACGACCGCTTCCTGCAACGCTTCCCGGACGTAACCGCGCTGGCCGCCGCCGCGCAGGAAGACGTGATGCCGTACTGGGCCGGCCTGGGCTATTACGCCCGCGCCCGCAATCTGCACCGTTGCGCGCAAGAGATCGCGCGCGACTGGAACGGGCGCTTTCCGCCCACGGCCGAGGCCATCGCCACCCTGCCCGGCATCGGCCGGTCCACCGCCGCGGCCATTGCCGCGTTCGCCTACGGCGAGCGCTCGCCCATCCTGGACGGCAACGTGAAGCGCGTGTTCACACGCCACTTCGGCATCGCGGGCGATCCCGCCAAGCGCGAAATCGAACAACGCCTGTGGGCGCTGGCCGACGCGCAGGTCGACGCCGCGCCCGGCCTGGACATGGCCGCCTACACACAAGGGCTGATGGACCTGGGCGCCACGCTTTGCACGCGGGGCAAGCCCGCCTGCGACCGGTGCCCGGCAGCCGACAGCTGCGTGGCCCGGCGCGAGGGCCGCCAGGCCGAGCTGCCCACGCCCAAGGTGCGCAAGGCCATCCCGGAACGCGAGACCTGTATGCTGGTCTTGCGGCATCAGGGCGCGTTCCTGCTGCAGCAACGGCCCGAACCCGGCATCTGGGGCGGGCTGTGGAGCCTGCCCGAGTTCGATGTGACCGGCGATCCTGACAGCGCCTCGCGCGCGCTGGGCCTGGAGCCCGAGCAGCGCTTCGAGCTCGCCGCCTTCGCCCATACCTTCACGCACTACCGGCTGCATATCAAGCCGTGGCTCGTGCCCGTGCGCGCGGCCGGCCTGCGCGAAGCCGCGCGGCCCGAACGCTGGGTTCCGGCGGACAAGCTGGGATCGATGGCGCTGCCCGCGCCGGTGAAGAAACTCTTGCAGGGCCTGGTGGACGCGGGCATGCAGGACAGCCTGTTCGACGGGCAGGCACGCTAGCGCGCCTGCGGCTCAGGCGCCCGCGTCGCCGTTTCCGCTCAGCAGCATCACCAGCTTCAGATCCGGGTGCGTCGCCAGGCGGAAGGTGATCTGCTGATACCCCAGCTTGCCGCGGCGCGGATGCTGGAACTCCCGCAGCCCGCCTTCGCGCTCCACGACGGCATGGCGTGTCCACCAATGGGAAAACACCGGGCTTTGCCGGCTCAGGCTGTCCAGCAGCGCCAGCACCGCCGGCTCGTCCAGGTGCGCCCCGGCGTCGGCTCGGAATTCCGCCACCACCCGGCGCGCGCGCTGGTCCCAGTCCACCACCAGTTCGCGGGCGGCGGGATCCAGAAAGATATAGCGCAGCAGGTTGGGTTCGGGATCGCGCGCGGGCCAATCGTCGAACAGATCGCGCAGCGGCTCGTTGCAGGCCAGCACGTTCCACGCGCGGTCCAGCACATAGGCCGGCGCGTTGATCGCGTTCACGCACTCATGCAGCGGCCCCGGCGCCCCGCCCGCGTCGTCGCGGGCATGCTGCGGATCCGCGCAGTCGGCCAGGTCGAACAGATAGGCGCGTTCCGCGCGGGCCAACTGCAGCACGCCCGCGATGCGGGACCATACCGAAGGCGACACCGACACCTCGCGCCCCTGCTCGATCCAGGTGTACCAGGTGACGCTGATGCCGCAAAGCTGCGCCACCTCTTCGCGCCGCAGGCCGGGCGTGCGGCGGCGCGTGCCTTCCGGCAGGCCGGCCATCTGGGGGGTGATGCGGGACCGGGCGCTGCGCACGAATTCGCCCAGCGCCTGCCGGCGCAGGTGGGAGCCTTCGTGGCCGGCGGCACCAGCCAGGGGGGAAGTATTCATACCAGGATAAGCAATGGACTTGTACGTGTATACGGGCCCGCCTATCTTAGCGCCTGCGCCGCCTTTTTCCGTTGCGGTTCCGCATTCCGAAAACCAAGGATCCTCATGACCTCCAGTTCGCACGACGCCGCCGTCGACCGCCAGTTCAGCCCTCGCGCCACGGCCTACCTGACCAGCGCGGTCCATGCCCAGGGCGAAGACCTGCTGCAGATGGCCGGCATCGCCGGCCAGCACCCCGGCTCGCGGGTCCTGGACCTGGGCTGCGGCGGCGGCCACGTGAGCTTTCACGTCGCGCCGCTGGTCGGCCAGGTCACCGCTTATGACCTGTCGCAGCAGATGCTGGACGTGGTCGCGGGCGAAGCCGCCAAGCGCGGGCTCTCGAACCTGGTCACCTGTCAGGGCAAGGCCGAATACCTGCCGTTCGGCGACGGCGAGTTCGATCTGGTGATGTCGCGCTATTCCACGCACCACTGGCAGGACGCCGGGCGCGGCCTGCGTGAAGCCTTCCGCGTGCTCAAGCCCGGCGGCACCGCCGTGTTCGCCGACGTGGTGTCGCCGGGCGAACCGCTGCTGGACACCTGGCTGCAGACCATCGAAGTGCTGCGCGACACGTCCCATGTGCGCGACTACTCCGTCGCCGAATGGACCCGCATGCTGACCGAGGCGGGCTTCACCCTGCAAGGCCTGGCCCCGCGCCGCCTGCCGCTGGAATTCCAGTCCTGGGTCACGCGCATGCGCACCCCCGACACGCTGGTGGCAGCGCTGCGCCATATGTTCGGCATCGCGCCCGACGTGGTGCGCGCGCACTTCGACGTGCGCGATGACAGCTCCTTCACCAGCGACACCGCCACGATCGTCGTGAGGAAGCCGGGCTGATTCAGCCTGGCCGCGGCAGCCCGCGCGCCGCCAGCGCGCCCGCCACGCCCAGGCTGCGCAAGGACTGCACGGCCTGGGCCACGGCCCGCACAAAGCGCGGGTTCTGGCCCAGATCCCCGAACACCGCCTCCAGGCCGGTCAGTTCGCCGGTCCAGGCCAGCATCGCCGCCGCCGGTTCCTCGCCCGCCGTATCTTCACCCGCGCGTTCCGCACCCGCCCATACCCCACCCGCGCTGTCTGCGCCCGCCTGCAGCGCCGCCCTCTCGGCCGATGCGTACCGGCGCGCCAGGATATCCGCCATCGGATCCTGTATGTCGTAGCGCCGCCCGTCCTGATCGACGCCGCGCAGAAAATGCAGCCAGCCGGCCACGGCCAGCGCAAGGCCGGGAAACGGCAGGTCCGCCGCCAGGCGCGCGCGCACGGTGGCGAGCAGGCGCTGCGGCAGTTTTTGGGAGCCGTCCATCGCGATCTGCCGCGTCTGGTGCTTGAGCGCCGGATTGGCGAAGCGGCGCAGCAGGCGCTGCCGGTACGCCATCAGGTCCAGCCCGGGCAGCGCGGGCAGGGTGGGCTCGATCTCGTTGCGCATCAGGTCGCGCAGGTAGCACGCCATGGCGGGCTGGGCCATCGCCTGGTCGACCGTGGTCCAGCCCGCCATGACCGACAGACAGGCCAGCGCCGAATGCGCGCCGTTAACCATGCGCAGCTTCAGCGTTTCGAAGGGCGCGGCATCGTCCACGAAGCGCGCCCCGCCAGCCGTCCAATCAGGACGCCCCGCCGCGAACCGGTCCTCGACCACCCACTCCAGATAGGGCTCGGCCAGCACGGGCCAGGCGTCGCGCACGCCCAGCGCGCCGGCAATCTCCTGCCGGTCCGCATCGGTCGTGCGGGGCACGATGCGATCGACCATCGAGCACGGAAACTCGCAGGCAGCGGCGATCCAGGCCGCCAGCGCCGCGTCGACCCGCGTCGCGAACGCCAGCACCATGGCGCGCAGCAGGCGGCCGTTGGCGGGCAGGTTGTCCAGGGACATCACGGTGACGGGCCCCAGCCCCGCCGCGCGCCGGCGCTGCAGGCCCCTGACAAGAAAGCCGATGGTGCTGCGCGGCGCGGCGGGCTGCGCCAGGTCGTGCGCGATGTCGGGGTGGGCAAGGTCGAGCCGCCCGCTGGCCGGATCGTGGCAATAGCCTTTCTCGGTAACCGTGACGCTGACGATGCGCGTGTCCGGCCCGGCGATGCGAGCCAGCACCGCCTGCGGATCCTCGGGCGCCACCAGCGTTTCCAGCAGGCATCCGATCACCGTCAACTGTTGCCGGGGCCGGCCGTCTTCGCCAGCGCTGCGCAGGACAAGCGCATACAGGCCGTCCTGCGGCGCCAGCGCGTCGCGCGTGTCGGCCTGGCGCAGAGAAACGCCGCAGATGCCCCAGCCGCGATCCACGCCGGCGCGCAGCGCGGCATCGTTCACCGCCGCCAGATGGGCGCGCGCGAACGCGCCCAGTCCCAGATGCACGATGCCCGCTTTGAGCGCGGCCCTGTCGTACCCGGGCCGCGCCACCTGCGCGGGCAACGCCGCCAGGCTGGCCGCATGCAGGCGGCCGGCCTTCGGATCTACCAGTTCCACAGCGTGCCGTCCTGCTGCAGGCGGTTCACCGGCAGGTAGGCACGCTGATACGGATACTTGGCGGCCAGCTTCTCGTCGATGTCGACGCCGTGGCCCGGAACATCGCCCGGATACAGCATGCCCTGGTCGAAGGTGTACGCATGCGGAAACACGGCGTCTGTCTCCTTCGTGTGGCGCATGTACTCCTGGATGCCGAAGTTGGGCACCCACAGGTCGAAATGCAGCGCCGCCCCCATGCAGACCGGCGACAGGTCGGTGGCGCCGTGGCAGCCGGTCCGCACCTGGTAGAGCGAGGCCAGGTCGGCGATGCGGCGCAAGTGCGTGATGCCGCCGGCATGGACCACGGTGGTGCGGATGTAGTCGATAAGCTGGTTCTGCACCAGGTCCTTGCAATCCCAGATAGTGTTGAAGATCTCGCCCACGGCCAGCGGCGTCGTCGTGTGCTGGCGGATCAGCTTGAACGCGTCCTGGTTCTCGGCGGGCGTGGCATCCTCCATCCAGAACAGGTTGTAGGGTTCAAGCGACTTACCCAGGCGGCCGGCCTCGATGGGCGTCAGCCGGTGATGCACGTCGTGCAGCAGGTGGTGATCGAAGCCCAGCTTCTCGCGGATGCGCTCGAACAGCTTGGGCGTATGGCGCAGATATTTCTCGGTGGACCAGTCGTGCTCGCTGGGCAGGTCGGCATCGGCGGGCTCGTAGAAAAGGTTGCCGCGACCCACGCCATAGACCTTGTCCAGGCCCGGCACGCCGCTTTGCGCGCGAATCGCGCGATAGCCCATGTCGGCATAGCGCAGCACTTCGTCCAGCGTGTGCTCGATGTCCGACCCGTTGGCGTGCCCATAGACCATCACGCCGCTGCGGCTCTTGCCGCCCAGCAGCTGGTACAGCGGCAGGCCGGCGGCCTTGGCCTTCAGGTCCCACAGCGCCGTGTCCACGGCAGCGATGGCGGTCATGGTGACCGGTCCGCGCCGCCAGTAGGCGCCCTTGTACAGGTACTGCCAGATGTCCTCGATCTGGTGCGCGTCGCGGCCGATCAGGCAGGGGATCACGTGCTCGGTCAGATAGGCGGCCACGGCCAGTTCGCGTCCGTTCAGCGTCGCGTCGCCGATGCCGGTCAGGCCCTGGTCGGTTTCAATCTTCAGGGTCACGAAATTGCGGCCCGGCGAACAGACAATCACGCGTGCGTTCGTAATCTTCATCGTGGACTTCCGGCTACGTGGGAGGGACGGCCGCAAGGCGGCCAGCGGGTCAGAACGTCACCATCACTTTCATCGCCAGCTGGCGGTCGCCCGCCAGCGCAAAGGCGTCATGCACGCGCGCCGCCGGCACCGCCGCCGTCAGCAGCGGCGACACATCCAACAGGCCGCGGCTCAGGCAGTCGACGGCCATGGCGTATTCGTCCACGAAGCGGAAGCTGCCGATGCACGACAGGCTCTTCACCATGATCTGGTTGAACGGGCAATGTTCGCTGCTGCCGCTAAGCGTGCCGACCGTGACGACGACGCCACGCGGACGCGCCGCGCGCAGGCAGCTCGCCAGTCCCGCGTAGCTGCCCGACGCCTCGAAGCACACGTCCACCGTGCCCTTGCCCGCGGCCAGCGCGTCCAGCGCCCCGGGGTCCGTGGCGGCGTTGATGGTGCGCGTCGCGCCCACGCGGGCGCAGGCCGCCAGCGTCTGGTCCACGATGTCCACCACGATGACCTGGCTGGCGCCCGCCAGGCGCGCGGCCATCAGGATCAGGGCGCCGATAGGCCCGGCGCCCACCACCATGGCGGTCTTTCCCAGCAGGGATCCCGCGCTGCGCACGGCATGCAGGGCTACGGCCAGTGGTTCACCGAAAGCGGCCAGCTCGAAGGGCAGCGAGTCCGGCACCGGCACGCACTGCCGCTCCTGCACGACGACCTCTTCGCGCATCGCGCCCTGCATGTGCGGGTAACGGCTGGCGCTGCCGAAAAAGTGCACGGCCTCGCAATGATTGGAATCGCCCTGGCGGCAGTAGCGGCAGACGCCGCAGGTGCGCGCCGGATCCAGCGCGACGCGATCGCCCGGCTTGACGGCGGTGACGTCCGCGCCCACCTCCAGCACCTGCCCCGAGGCTTCGTGGCCGGGCGTCAGCGGTTCGCGGATGACGAAGTCCCCCACCCTGCCGTGGCGGAAATAGTGCAGGTCGGATCCGCAGATGCCGACGGCCTTCACGCCGACGCGCACCTGCGACGGCCCCAGCGCTTCCGGCGGCCTTTCGACCACACGCAGGTCCCGCGCCCCGTGGATCTCGCAATTCAGCATCAGCGCCACCCCTGTGCAAATTCGCCAATCACCCGCTCCAGGTGATCGCGCATTGCCTGCCTTGCGCCCTGCGCATCGCGCGCCACCAGCGCGGAAAAAATGCGCTGGTGATCCGCCTGCGACGCCTGGCGCAAGGCCTGCGTGTGGAAATGCTGTTCGATCTTTTCCCAGATCGGCCCCTGGGCCTGATCCCACATCGACGTCACCGTCGCCAGCAGCACGCTGTTGCCGGTGGAATGGGCGATGCCCAGATGGAACCGGCGGTCGGCCTCGGCGTTGGCGGCCTTGTCCGTCATCCGGTCGCGCATGGCCGTCAGCGCTTCGAAGATGCGGTCCAGGTCCGCGTCGCTGCGCGTGGCCGCCGCCAGCGCCGCGATTTCGGATTCGATCAGGCAGCGCGCGCGCAGCAGCTCGAACGGGCCGGCTCCTGGCTCCGGCATGGCGGGCAGGCGATTCGTGGCCGGGCCGGCCTCGCAAACATAGATGCCCGACCCGCCGCGCACTTCCACCACGCCCTGCAGCTCCAGGGCGATGATGGCCTCGCGCACGGACGTGCGGCTGACGTCGAACCGTTCGGCCAGCGCGCGCTCGGCCGGCAGCCGCTGGCCGGCGGCGAATTCACCCTGGGCCACCAGCGCGTGGATCTGCGCGGCCAGACGCAGATAGCCGCGGTCCGGCGCGGGGCGGCCGGTCTGGACGTCAGGCTTGGATAGCGGTTGCAACGTCATGGCGCCTTGAATTGGTTAGACCAAATCGTATTTGGTCTACCAATTTTCGCTATCGTGGTTTACCACTATCCGTACCGATGCCCATCCAGCCAGCCCTCGACAGCGCGGGCGGCGGCCCTGTATAGATAGGGATCGTCGGACAACCAAGGAAAAGCGCCATGCCCAGCACGACCGAACAGCTCTTGCCGTCTACGCTGACGGACCTGACCGTCGTGGACGCGGCGGCCCTGATTCGCGACGGCCGTATCACCAGCCTTGCACTGACCCAGGCATGCCTGGACCGCATCGATGCCCGCCAGGATCTGAACGCCTTCATCACCGTCGACCGCGAAGGCGCGCTGGCGCAGGCACGCGCCTTCGACGCCGCGCGCGGGACGCAGGCGCCGGGGCCGCTCGGCGGCGTTCCCATCGCCATCAAGGACAACATCCACGTCGCCGCCCTGCCCAACACGGCGGGCACCCCCGCGTTGCGGAATTTCCGCCCCGCCGAGGATGCGCCTGTCGTGCAGCGGCTGAGGGAAGCGGGCGCCATCATTCTCGGCAAGACCAACATGCATGAGCTGGCGTTCGGCGTGTCCGGCTACAACACCGCCTTCCCCGGCCCGCACGGCGAGGGCACGCGCAATGCCTACGACACCAGCCTCATCGCCGGCGGCTCATCCTCGGGTAGCGGCGCAGCGGTGGGCGCGCGTCTGGCGCCCGCCGCGCTGGGCACCGACACGGGCGCCTCGGTGCGACTGCCCGCGGCGGTCAACGGCGCGGCCGGCTTCCGTCCAACGGTGGGCCGGTACAGCGGCGCGGGCATCACGCCCATTTCGCACACGCGCGACACGCCCGGCCCCATCGCCAACTGCATGGCGGACATCGTGTTGCTGGATGCGGTGCTGGCGGGCGACTCGCAGGCCCTGGCGCCCGCGCTTGCCACGGATATCCGGCTGGGCCTGGTTCGCTATTTCTGGGACGATCTGGCCCCCGAGGTGCAGGCGGTCGCGGACGCGGCCCTGGGCCGCCTGCGCGCGGCCGGCGTGCAGTTGGTGGACCTGGACATGCCCGACCTCCCGGCCGCCAATTCGGCCGTGGGCATGCCGCTGTGCCTGTACGAGCAAAAGCCCGACCTGATCGACTACCTGGCGCGCTATGGCGCCGGTGTGAGCTTCGAAGAGGTGGTCGCGCAGATATCCAGCCCCGACGTGAAGGGGCTTTTCGACGGCCTGATCGTGCCGGGCGTGTTGCCCACGCCGGACGGGCAGGTTCTGGCGCTGCAGCCGTTGTATGAGCGGGCCATCGCGACCCACCGTGACGAACTCATCGACGTCTACCGGCGCGCGTTCCAGGAACACGGGCTGGACGGCCTGCTGTTTCCGACCGTGCCGGTCATGCCGCCGGCCGCCACGCCCGAGGCCAGCAGCTTCGAGACCTTTGGCCGCCTGGCCCGCAACGTCGACCCCGGCAGCAATGCGGGCCTGCCGGGACTGAGCGTGCCGGCGGGCCTGTCGGCGCAGGGACTGCCGGTGGGACTGGAGATCGACGGCCTGCCGGGCGAGGACCGCAAGGTGCTGGCGATCGGCATGGCCATCGAGAAGATACTGGGGCGCATCGCTGCGCCCGCCGCCCCGGATCGCTAGCCCAGGTTGGGCGCCAGCGTCCGCTTCAGATCCTCGATGCTGCGGCCGCTGCGGCGGGCGTAGTCTTCGAGCTGGTCTTCGCCGATGACGCCCACGTTGAAGTACTGCGACTGCGGATGGCTGAAGTAAAAGCCCGACACGCTGGACGCCGGATACATGGCATAGCTGTCCGTCAGCAACATGCCGATGTCCTCGCCGTCCAGGACGCGGAACATGTCCGTCTTCACCACGTGCTCCGGGCAGGCCGGATAGCCCGGCGCCGGGCGGATTCCCACGTACTTTTCCGCGATCATGTCCTCGTTGGACAGGGCCTCGTCGGCCGCATAGCCCCACAGGTCCTGCCGCACGCGCGCATGCAGGCATTCGGCGAAGCCTTCGGCCAGGCGGTCGGCCAGGGACTTCAGCATGATGCTGGAATAGTCGTCCAGCGCCTTCTCGAATTCCGCCTCCTTCTTTTCGATGCCCAGGCCCGCCGTGACGGCGAACATGCCGATGTAGTCCAGCTTGCCGGACGACTTGGGCGCGATGAAGTCGGACAGCGACTTGTTGCTGACGCCTTCGCGCTTGGCGCCCTGCTGGCGCAGGTTGCGATACGTGAACAGCACTTCGCTGCGCGTCTCGTCCTTGTAGATTTCGATGTCTTCGTCGTTGACGCTGTTGGCCGGGTAGAAGCCGACCACGCCGTTGGCGGTGAGCCAGCGGCCTTCGACGATGCGCTTCATCATGGCCAGGCCGTCGGCGTAGACCTTGCGCGCCTGCTCGCCCACGACCTTGTCGTCCAGAATGGCGGGGAACGGGCCGAACAGGCTCCAGGTCTGGAAGAACGGGCCCCAGTCCACGTACTTCACGATCTCGGACAGGTCATAGCTCTTGAATGTGCGGCGGCCGATGAACTTCGGGCGCGGCGGCGTGTAGTTGTCCCAGTCGATCACCGGGCGCGAGGCGCGCGCATCGGCCAGCGGCAGGATGGGCGTCGCCTTGCGGTTGGCGTGGCGGCGGCGCACCTCTTCGTATTCCTCGGCCAGCTCGGCCAGGTACTTTTCCGATTGGTCCGACATCAGGCTGGTGGCCACGCCCACCGAACGGCTGGCGTCCGGCACATAGATGACCGGGCCTTCGTAGTTGGGCGCGATCTTCACGGCCGTGTGCACGCGGCTGGTGGTGGCGCCGCCGATCATCAGCGGCAGCTTGCGGCTGCGGAAGTACTCGTCGCGCTGCATCTCGGAGGCCACATAGGCCATCTCTTCCAGGCTGGGCGTGATCAGGCCGGACAGGCCGACGATGTCGGCGTTCTCTTCCTTGGCCTTCTCCAGGATCTGCGCGCAGGGCACCATCACGCCCATGTTCACGACTTCGAAGTTATTGCATTGCAGGACGACCGACACGATGTTCTTGCCGATGTCGTGAACGTCGCCCTTGACCGTGGCGATGACGATCTTGCCCTTGGCGCGCACATCGCCGCCGGCGGCGGCGATCTGGCGCTTTTCTTCCTCGATGAAAGGAATCAAATGCGCCACCGCCTGCTTCATCACGCGGGCGGATTTCACGACCTGCGGCAGGAACATCTTGCCTTCGCCGAACAGGTCGCCCACCACGTTCATGCCGTCCATCAGCGGGCCTTCGATCACCTCGATCGGACGGCCGCCACGGTCGAAGATCTTCTGGCGAACCTCTTCCGTGTCTTCCACGATGAAGGTAGTGATGCCATGCACCAGCGCATGCGACAGCCGCTTTTCAACCTCCGCGTTGCGCCAGGCCAGGTCCTCTTCCTTCTTCGCGCCCGAACCCTTCACGCTGTCGGCGAACTGCACCAGGCGTTCGGTGGGCGTGCGCTCGTCGGCGGGGTCGGTCTTGCCGACCGGCTCGGGGCGGTCCAGCACCACGTCTTCCACCAGGTCGCGCAGCTTAGGATCCAGGTCGGCGTACACGCCCAGTTGCCCGGCATTGACGATGCCCATCGTCATGCCTTCCTTGACCGCGTAGTACAGGAAGACGGTGTGGATGGCCTCGCGCATCGGCTCGTTGCCGCGGAACGAGAAGCTGACGTTGGACACGCCGCCCGAGATCCGGGCATGCGGCAGGTTGTCGCGGATCCAGCG
>RCUH01000324.1_pt1 | contig 55504 bp, 47 predicted proteins | sample 2166191 | NCBI WGS metagenome assembly RCUH01 (sample SAMN09932848, study PRJNA488358) | compost metagenome | feature: garden; material: soil; isolation source: compost soil in an enriched community after 214 h of incubation | place: Germany: Experimental Botanical Garden Goettingen | collected... | reverse complement strand
TCAAAATAAGAACCTATAAAAACAAATATCCCAGCAAACACGTGTTTGCTGGGATCTGATTATTAGTTATTTTAGTCTAAAACCTGTATCGGTTATTTAGGACTAGTCATGTTTTCGATCACTTCTCAGGCATAATCTCCATCTTCTCTGCGAAGTGGTAACAGTAATCCCTTAAATCTTCCGAGATCAGGTTTTCTCCCGTTGCTTTCTCAAATGTATCCGCCATTGTCAAAAGTGTTTGGTGAAAGAACTGTTTCATTTCTTCTACAGACATATCTTTTGTCCAAAGATCAATTTTCATGGTGTTGTTGTCTTCCGGGTTCCACAAAGAAAGCATCATTGCTTTTGCCGGAGCATTGGTAATACCGCCGTCATCTGCGGTCCAGTGCATTTCTAAAGGTAGGTTGTTCGCGTTTAGCCCGATTTGTACAGTTATTGAAGATCTTTTGCTTACTATTTCTTCCATGTTTCTTTTTGTTTGATTTGCAAAATTAATGATTAGATACGAAATCAGGCACTATTGCCTGTTCACTAATGACTAATCATCGATTTCGTACTCTGATAATAATTCGTTGTAAGGCAGGTCGATTAATTGCTGTAAAGTGATATCGTATTGATCCATGTAACTGCAAACAATGCGGTATCCTAAAAATTGTCCCAAACGGTCAGGTCCTTTTTGAGGAAGCCCGGCAGTGAATGGTGCTTCCTGCAGGAAAGCCGCCTGGTCGCTTTCACTTTTGGTAAAGAGCATGTTTTGTTTGACCAGGTATTCCCAGAATCCGCGTTCGTTTTTTAAAGCCCAGTCGAAATCCTCTTTTTTGTATCTCAGGATAATCCGTTCATCCTGTTCCGGGAAAGCGGCTTTGGTGAGGTAAAGGATTTTTCCCCACTGTACCATCGCTTCAATATTATTCATGTTTTTTCCTGGTTCACAGATATGGGTCAATATCCACGCGCATACAGCATCGCGCTCCAGGTATTCCGGTTCCATGGCTTCTTTGATCCATTCGTAGAAAACATCGCCCGGAAGTTCTTTGATTACATCCGTTTTTGCTCCCAGGTAACGTTCCAGTCCCACACCGATCTCTTTTTCCGTGCAATACATGCTGGATGAAAAGAAAGAATTCATGAACACGATCGTTTCCGGAAGTTTGGCAGTTGGTAAATGAACCCCGATGCGTTTGAAACCATCCTCAATGTTCTTTTTGGAACCTGAAAGGTTTTTAAATTTCCCGTCGATGCGTTTGGACAACCGTTTGTAATAAGGATTTTGGGTGAAATCCGCCCAGTTAGCCTGGAAAGTGGTGTCCTTCGGTAATCCTGTTTTAAAGCAATAATAGAATTGATAATCGATGATTTCAGGAATGCGTTCGGAAAGCTGGAAAAGTGCTTCACCGAGGTTTTCGCCCGGAGTGTGCTTGATCGTACTATCCAGCTGAATCGTGGATAATTGGTACTTACTTGTTGAAATATCAACCTTCAGTGAATCATTTGAACACGATTGTATTACAAGCGACAGAGCAGCAGGCAAAAGGAGAAATCCGATTTTTCGTTTAAATTTCATATTGGTCAAAAATAATCATTCTAGTCTCAATGAAAGAAACTATATTTGGCTCACTTTTATATAACTTATGAAAAGATTAATAGTAACATGTTTAGCTGTAACTATCTCAGCTTCTATTTTCGCTCAGGAAAACACAGACAAAAAAGTGAATATGGGGATCGCTTACCAGTTTGGTATGAATTTCAACAAACCCGGAACGAACGTGATTGAACGTGATGGAGTTGGAGTTCAGAATATGATTGGTCTGAATATCAATTTTAATTTTAACGAAAATATCGGGCTTTCAACAGGGGTTGAGTTTGATTTTGAATCGTTTAAATATAGTTTTACTCCGATTAATGGAAGTACATATTATTATTATAATGATAAGAATATTGCTAAAAAGAGTGAGCTTCAGGGGGATGAAGATTTATTCGAATTAACAGGAAGAAAGTATAAGAATATTTATGCAACAATTCCATTGATGCTGATGTTCCGTACAAATGCAATCGGAGATTTCCGTTATTATGGAAAATTCGGAGCGAGAACAAGTTTCCTGGTGAAATCAGCTATGAATGATATGGGGAATACATTTTCTACCAATGATGTTGCATTGGTGGAGGCTACCGGGTCTATTTTTACAGGTGCTTCAACGGAGAATGAAGGAATGAAAGTTCCATATGGAAATGATGCTTTTATTATCCGAAGCGCATTAGGTATTGCAGGTGGTGCTCAGTGGAACTTTACAGGAAACACCATGTTGTTTGCTGAACTTGGATTTTACTATGGTTTGACTCCGATGCATATCAGCAAAGAGAAGAAAGCAAAAAATGAAGATAACATGACCATGTTTAACCGTGTGGATTCAAATACAACGAATGATTACTTTAGAATTAAAGCGAATCAAACGCAGCTTTGTTTGAAAATCGGAATCCTGTTTTAAGGAAAAGAATTTGTTAGTTCTTAGTGGTCCCGTTCTGGCTTAGCCGGGACGGGATTTTTTTTTATCTTTATGTCAGCATTTATGGAAAAAGAACTACAAGTAATTGATTATATAGCAAATTGGTTGAAGCAATACGCAGTAAACGCCGGAGTAAACGGGTTTGTTATCGGGATTTCAGGAGGAGTGGACAGCGCAGTGACATCGGCACTTTGCGCAAAAACCGGCATGAAAGTACTGGCTCTGAATATGCCGATCCGGCAAACGAAGGCGGAGTTTGCAAGAGCAAGTGAACACATTGATTGGTTATTAACCAATTTTTCAAATGTAGAGTCCCATACCATTGATCTCACGGATGCATTCCAACAGCTTGAGAAGACATTTCCGACTGCTACGGTAGAAAGTCACCTGGCAATGGCAAATACAAGAGCACGTCTGCGAATGACCACGCTTTACGCTTTGGGTCAGACAGGTGGCCTTTTGGTTGCAGGAACCGGGAACAAAATTGAAGATTTCGGAGTTGGGTTCTTTACCAAATACGGAGATGGCGGAGTTGATTTGAGTCCGATTGCAGACCTGACCAAAACAGAGGTATTTGAACTGGCCGGATCACTCAATATCGTTGAATCCATCCTGAAAGCCAAGCCAACCGACGGATTGTGGGAAGACGGGCGCTCAGATGAAGACCAGATGGGAGCAACTTACCCGGAACTGGAATGGGCAATGGGATTCAACGGAAATGAAGATAGTCTGAATGAAAGACAGCACGAAGTTTTGGCAATTTACCGCAAATTGAACAAAGCAAATAAACACAAAATGGAACCGATCCCGGTTTGCACAATCCCGGAGAATATTAAATGGTGATCGGACGCTCAATTCTCCTCATATCCACACTGATTGCTGTGATCGGGGCAAGCGCCCAGGGAAATTTCAATCAATACGAACCGTTGCGCAGTAAAGGACCGGTTCCCAAAGATTTTTCCCATACGACACTTACAAAGATCAAACAGGATAAGCAGGAGGATTTGAAGTCGCTTTCACCCCGGAAAAAGCAGTTTTTCGTAGAACAGCTCCATTATTCGATTGATCAGATCCTACATTCCGGAAATGTGACATTCGGAGATACTGTGAGCAGGTATTTACAGAACCTGGGAGACCGTTTAATAGCAGGAAATGAAGAGCTTGAGGGAAAATTGCGTTTCTATGCCTACAATTCCACCGAAGCAAACGCCTTTTCTACCCGGCAGGGAATCGTATTCGTAACCACCGGGTTGATCGCACAGCTGACTTCCGAAGCGCAATTGGCTTTTGTCTTATCGCATGAGATCATCCATTACGAGGAGCACCACGTACTGGATTTGTTCGAATATGCTACGAAGGAAAAATTTTACTCCTACAACGAAAGGGCGCGTTTTCTGAGCAATTACTCGCGTGAGAATGAATTGGAAGCAGACCGCCTGGCGGTGAAAATGGTACACGATGCCGGGTACAGAACCTCTGAGATCAATAAAACATTCGATGTATTGCTTTATTCGTACTTGCCTTTTGAGGAGCTGAAACTGGATAAAAAGTATTTCAATACTGCTGAAATGTACGTTCCTGAAATGTACTTCGACTTCAAACGTGTAGAGATCTCCGCCAAATTCAAATACAACGATTACCTGATGTCTCATCCCAATTTGGCGAAGAGAAAAGACCAGGTTACAACACAGATCGCTGCATTAAAAGAACCCGGAAAAGAACTGCTGTATGAAGACAGCGCGCGTTTTTTCTTCGTCAGGGATATTTCAAGGTTTGAATATGTACTTAATAAAGTATATGCGGATGAACCTGTTGAAGCACTTTATGCGATCTATATCCTGGAAAAGAAATACCCCGAATCCGCATTTTTGAGAAATTGCAAATCCCAGGCCTGGTTGGATATCATGAAAAGTTCCGTTAAGAAGGAAAGTTTCCAGGTAGCTTCTTATTCCATGCGTAAGAAGCAGAAATACTACGAAGGACAGATTTCCATCTTGAACCAATTCATTACTGTGCTTCCGAAATTGGGTAAAATGACCTTGGGACTGCGTGTTATTTACGATGCATATCATGCGGATACAACGAACCTGGTTGCGAAGAAATGCTATACAACTGCCTTGGACTTACTGGTTCGCAATGACGATTTTGAGCCGGAAAAGTTTTCCAAAAAGAATTTCCGGGAAACACTCGCTTACCTCAATCAATTGAAAGCAGATACTTCCGGGACGAAATTGCGCGCCGAAGAATGGGATAAATATGCAGTGATCGAAAATCAATCCAAAGGCGTTACGGAAGATTTCGGGATTGATTCCACGAAATTTTACATGTATGGAATAGCGGATATTATCCGTGACAGCAGTTTCCTGTCGCAATTCAAGCAAGTTGCATGGAAGAAAAACCAGGCAGATAAAACCAGGGACGAATTTAATCTCCTGACCGATTTGGAGCAGGAAAACCTGCAATACAAAAAATACGGAGAAGAACTTCACCTGAAAATGGATTCGATGTTGTTGCTTCAACCGGCCGTTTTTGAAACAACGAAGTCACAGGAGATCGATGTATTCAAAACCTTCCGAACGGCAGACCTTGTTTTCCGCGAGGTTCTTGATAATGCAAATAACCGGAACATTCAGGTGAAAAGTTTAAGCTTGCAGAAACTGGATACACTGACAGCCGGAAACTGGAACGATTATTCGCTATTGCAACGAAGCCTTGCACGTGCCATTTCGGATTATGAAAACGATTATTTTGTGTTTGATGTAGCGGATCTGAATAGTATTCGAAACACCTTTCAGGCGGATAAATTGTTGTTTTTGGAATACCATCACGCTTATGCTCCGGACCTGTATTTTGGAAATGTAGTTTTGTTTACCGTCCTGTTGCCGGTCGGATTGGTTTATTTTCCGATCGCTATCCTTTCCGGGCATTACTCTGATTGGCAATTTTACGTATTGGACCTGAAAACCGGGGAGTTGCTTATCGAAAGGTCTTATTTTGTTAATGAACCGGCTTCTAAGCACAGTATCGGATCGCGTTTGGACGGAATGTTTCACCAACTAAAACAGGCAAAAGATGAAAAGTAAAAAAATGCTTCTTTTTTGCCTGCTGCTGCTTGTTTCTCATGCTAAAGCACAGGAAGCGGGTTATTATGGGCGCAAAATTTTCGTGGAAATCGATGGACAGGGACAAATTCCGTTGTTGCTGAATTTATTCGGTGAAAGCAAAGGCTATGTTTCGAAAAACGGAACCCTGAACAGTTCTTACAACTTGCTGGATTTGGCATACAGGGGAAGTCTCAACGTAGCAATTACCGAGCGGGTCGGATTCGGATTGGAATTTTCCCAGCGATTTTATAAAGTCAACCTGCAATCTGTTGATGAATTGACCCGTAATTTCAAAGATTCTGCGGGAACTATGATCACGGAATATGTGGGGGCAAAGGTTTCTTACCTTCCCATTCGTGAAACTATTTTCATGCCGAGGCTGTTGGTTTCACTGAATGACAGCCGCGTTCCCTGCGGATTTTCAAGTGAAATAGGAGTGGGGTATTCCCTGATCCAGTTTCCGGGCAATAACCTTAGTGTGGAATTGACGGAGCCGCATAATTCCATCCAGTTGCCGGATGTGAAAGAAAAACTCCTGGATTCAAGAGCAGAAGAATTTCGAGGAATGGTCTTTATGTATGGTTTCAGGATGAATTACCCGATTAACAAACGCCTCTTATTTCACATCGGTTTCCGCTACCAATATGCGATGCAGTTCGGGAAGAAGAAATTCAGACGCATGGATGAATCGGATTACTGGTTCTCGGGAAGAGAGATCTGGTCTAAAATCAATACCAGAAGGCAGCTAGGGATCATCAATTTCGGTACAGGATTGACGATTACTTTGTAATTGCGAATTGAAGCTTGTAATGGGCTTTTACTTTTCAATTCTCCATTTCAATCGTTTAATTATTCTGATTCCGGAGCCAAACGCAGTACAATTCCGTCAATTTCTTCTGAAATAGGGATTTGACATCCCAACCGGCTGTTTGATTTCACATAGAATGCCTGATCAAGCATATCCAGTTCAGCATCACTTTGCTCGTCCAAAGGCGTATCGGATTCAAGGTAACACTGGCAGGTTGCACACATCGCCATACCACCGCATTCACCTTTCACGGGAAGTTCGTATGCTTTACAAAGTTCCATGATATTCATGTTCATGTCTGTTGGAGCATCCAGTACGTGTTCAACTCCTTCGCGGTCGATAATTGTTACTTTGATATCTGCCATGGCAAAATTTTTGCAAAGGTACTAACTATTCCAAGTGATGATTCCGAAAATGCTATATTTGATAAAATAAAAATTCCCTTCCATGCGCTTGTTAATATCACTTTGTTTGATTCATTGGTGTGGTTTTTTGACAGCACAGTCAACTGCCTGGGTAGAGAATTCGGGGTATTTCAAAAATAAATCCCCCCACCAGATCGGAACATATCTTTTTGAAGACGGTTCCTACCAGTTAAGCGAAGGAAATTACCGTTTCAAGTTCAATAAGCAGGGAGTTCTAAACAGCGAACTGATCCAGGAAGTGGTAGAAACAAAAGCTGATCCGGAACAAAAAACAAGCGGTTGTACGGCATATGACATGAAAAATAATATCCGGTATACGCTTGCTGACAATATCATTCACATGGAAAGCATGTTCCCGGACCGGAAGAATGAATACCGGTCGATTCCTTTGGAAAAACAGGAGCACGTGGTGAAAAGTGTTTGGGATCAATATTCGAACAATTCCAATCATGTAGATGCCGGGATCATCACTTCCATCAGCAATAAGGTTATTTTGTACCAAAGTTATTACGCAATTTCGGCAAATACCCATCCGGGACTTTTTAAACCGAAGGGGATTAACACTTACCTGAGATTGAGTATGGTAGATTTGAAAACCTATACTGTTTCATACGAATACCTCCTGATCGATGTCTTTAACCCGGCTTTCGGGAAGAAAAAAGAAGTACTTGATCTATTTGATTTCAAATGTATCGGGATGAATTCCAGGAACGAATTGCTCTTTAGTGTCAGTAAAACGGCTTTTAAGGATCGGAATGCGCCGCTATTTTCGTTGAGTGACTACAAGCTGGCGGATCAATGCAAATCAGGAATTGATATCTGGTCAGTGAGTTTGACTGATTTTTCCCAGAAGAAAATCTATTCCGGAACGTTGGAATCTCCCCCAAAAGCCACGTCCGTGAGTTTTGGATTCGGTAATGATGGCTGGCAGCTTACCTGGACCGAGCAACAGGAAAATTATTTCACGTTCCATTCGCGCAGTTTTCAGCTGGACAGGGATTATGATATCAAAGAAACGGTGATGCATTTTCCATCCCGGGAATTCCGCCTGGAGAAGCCGCAAACTCCCAATCTGCGGATCTTTAAAGATTTGAAAAATCAAAAAATGTTCTGTGTTGCAGCCCCGAATGCCTCTTCCATTTTTGTCATGGATGAGCAGGGACAATTGACCATCATCGATAATCGGCAGTTGGAATGGGACCTGAACAAGCATTTTGTTCTGAGTGATTCCGACTTGCTTTGCCTTCCGTGTATAAAAGATCTTTCACCGGATGAATTAAGTGCTTTATCGGGTTTGCCGGAACAGATCACCCAATCAACACCGCACACGCGAACCCTGAAATTCAGGAAGGTCGGAAATACGGTTTTTTACCTCCACATGGAATCGCTGAATGAACCGGTTGGGACCGGGCGTTTGGAAAAGATCCGGCAGTTATTCCTCCGGTCGGGCCAGATTTCATTATAAGTGGAGTGTAGTACCTCTTGCGAAGACTACACTCCTATATATAGTCGTTCCTGTCTATCCTCGGCTGAACCGAGGGAAGGAGGATCGGAAAGTCTCCGTCCGCATAGCGGAGGAAACTATTGTTGATCCAAAGATACGAACTCATTTGAAATGTCTTAACTGCAGAGTTATTTGCTACTCAAAATCGATGATCATGCTACTGGCAGTTGTAACCATTTATTTTTGGTTTTGATAGAGAGCTTGCTAACATTCAAACTGAAAATAATTTAGTAAATTTCGTGGTGGAACAATCTGTAAACGGCACAATATGGGCTTCCCCTGCTGAGCTTAACAAAGCCCTAACGGCGCACATGAAACATATAAAATAATTGTTTGTTGAGATATTGGGATGCATCTGATTAGAGATTGTTACTCATAAATGTAACATCTAAATAGAATAAAACCACCAAAAATGCCCGTTTGAAGATCATCCGTAGATACTGTATGGATCACCAGAGTATTCCCCGACTATAGAGCGACTTTTGTTAATAATTCAACATTCGTTTTTAGGGGTTTTTCAGAACATTTGCACCTTCAAAGATGCATTTTTTCACCCGGAATTATGAATCTGCAGCCGTTTTACATAGTTGTAAAATCGCAGGACATATAAATAAGGCAAAATAGACTCAAATTCCGGAACCGGAACCGGAATATAAAAATGGGCTGTCTCGATTTCGAGACAGCCCATTTCGTTTTATTTTTATCCATGGATTAATCCAAAGGTAACCGAGCGGAGTCGAGATTACATCATTCCCGGCATACCACCTGGCATTCCGCCATGCATATGCGGAGCTTCCACTTCCGGCTCATCTGCAATGACACATTCTGTAGTCAATAACATAGAAGCAATGGATGCTGCGTTTTCGATTGCGATACGCGTTACCTTCGTTGGGTCAATTACACCGGCTTCGTACAGGTTCTGGTATTGATCGATGCGTGCGTTGTATCCGAAATCCGCTTTTCCTTCGCGTACTTTCTGAACAACTACTGCACCTTCGCCACCTGCATTTGCAATGATCTGGCGCAATGGTTCTTCAATCGCACGTTTCACGATCGCAATACCCGTAGTTTCGTCATCATTAGCACCTATTAGTGTTTCCAATGCATCCATTGCGCGGATCAGGGCAACACCTCCACCTGGAACAATTCCTTCTTCCACAGCAGCTCTTGTTGCAGCCAATGCATCGTCCACCCGGTCTTTTTTCTCTTTCATCTCCACTTCCGTAGGAGCTCCGATGTAAAGAACAGCAACACCACCGGCCAATTTAGCCAAACGCTCCTGCAATTTCTCACGGTCGTAATCCGAAGTAGTGGATTCCATTTGTGCTTTGATCTGACCGATACGAGCCTGGATCGAATCTTTTTGACCCGCACCGTTAATGATCGTTGTATTGTCTTTGTCGATCTCTACTTTTTCAGCAGTTCCCAACATATCTAATGTTGCGTTTTCCAAAGTCAGTCCGCGCTCTTCCGTGATCACTTGTCCACCTGTCAGGATTGCGATATCTTCCAGCATTGCTTTTCTGCGGTCACCGAATCCCGGAGCCTTAACAGCAGCGATTTTCAAAGAACCACGCAAACGGTTTACAACCAAAGTCGTCAATGCTTCACCATCTACATCTTCCGCGATAATGATCAGTGATTTACCGTTTTGAACAACCGGCTCCAAAATCGGAAGCAATTCCTTCATGTTGCTGATCTTCTTGTCGTAGATCAAAATCAAAGGATGCTCCATTTCAGCAATCATCTTATCGGTATTCGTAACGAAGTAAGGAGACAAATAACCGCGGTCGAATTGCATTCCTTCTACCGTTTTTACATCTGTTTCAGTTCCTTTAGCTTCTTCTACAGTGATCACACCGTCGTTTCCAACCACTTTCATGGCTTCAGCGATCAATGAACCGATCGTTTCGTCGTTGTTAGCGGAGATCGTTGCAATCTGCTTGATCTTGTCATTGTCAGAACCAACTTCTTTGGAAATCTTTTTCAGGTCTGCCACAACAGAAAGAACCGCTTTGTCAATTCCGCGTTTCAAATCCATTGGGTTTGCACCTGCAGCAACGTTTTTCAATCCTGCTGTAATAATAGCCTGGGCCAATACTGTTGCAGTAGTTGTTCCGTCTCCGGCAATGTCTGCTGTTTTTGAAGCTACTTCCTTCACCATTTGAGCACCCATGTTCTCAATCGGATCAGCCAGTTCAATTTCCTTAGCTACAGAAACACCATCTTTTGTTACTTGCGGAGCTCCGAATTTCTTCCCGATAACCACGTTTCTTCCTTTCGGACCTAAAGTTACCTTCACGGCATTTGCCAATGAATCAACTCCTTTTTTCAGCTTCTCACGAGCCTCAACATCAAAATAAATTTGCTTTGCCATTTTTTTATGTCTGAATGATTTTAATTAATCTTTTATTGAATGTTCAAATGTTCAAATGTTCAAATGTTCAAATGTTCAAATGTTCAAATGTTCAAATTGAACCCTTTAAACTCTTTTGAACCTTTTTGAACTCTTCGAACCATTGGAACTTTTAAACGATTATCCGATGATCCCGTAAATATCCGCTTCTTTCATGATCAGGTAATCCTTGCCGTCAATCTTGATCTCAGTACCTGAATACTGACCGTAAATAACCGTGTCGTTCACTTTTACTTGCATCGGCTCATCTTTCTTCCCTGTGCCAACAGCGATTACCGTTCCCTTCAATGGCTTCTCTTTTGCTGTGTCAGGGATGATAATACCACTTGCTGTTACTTGCTCTGCCGCTGCAGGCTCAATTAGCACTCTGTCTGCTAATGGTTTGAATGTTGTTGACATATTATTGCTCTGTTTTATATAAAATTTGACGATTCTTCCCGACGAAGATTGTGCCAATGTGAGGATTATGTCAATTTTTCATTTTTACTAAAGGTATACAAATAAAAAATGTCAGTATGCTGACATACTGACATTTCAAATTCTTTTCTAATCGATCGATTATTGCTGTGGCTGACCACCTTGCTGTCCCTGTTGACCTTGTTGTCCACCAGGACCTTGTTGTTGTTCTTGTTTTGGATCAACTTTTGGTTTAGCAGGCTTCATCATGCTTGTCAAACCGATACTTGCTACTAAGATTACTGCTGCAAGTGTCCAGGTTGCTTTTTCGATGAAATCATTCGTACGTTGTACACCACCAAGCTGTTGTGCAGCACCGAAGTCAGAAGATAAACCTCCTCCTTTTGGGTTCTGAACAAATACAACAACAACCAGCAAAATGCTTGCTAATACTAGTAAAATGGAAATTAATGCTATCATTTTATGAGGTAATTTTTTTCTTTAATTCTTCAATTTGGAGTGCAAATAAACTCTTTTTTTCTGGAAACGCCAAACTTAATTGATGATAAACATGAATTGCTTTTGGAAAATTTCCCTGTGCGGCATATATTTTAGCCAGAGTTTCCGAAACCGGGATGCGCTCATCGTCCAAACTTTCTTTTGCTTTTTTCGAAGGAGAATAAAATTCGGCCTTCGGTTTTGGCATAGTAGGACTGGTTTCTATAAACTTATCAATGATTTCCTGTTGGATGTTTTTTGTTTCGGGTTTCGGCTCTGCTTTTTCCTTCAGTTCTTCACCTTTGTCAGGTGAAACTTCAGTCTTCGAAAGCGTTGCTTTCTCTTCAGACGAATGATCTCCTGCTTTCAGCCAGCCGGTAAAAGAACGTTTTGAATCGGAAGTTGGAACCGGAGCTTCGTTTGTCTCTTGATCCTCATTCTCATTCTCATTCTGATTCTGATTTTCCTGTTGATAGGATTCAATGGATGGTTCTTCGATGACCTCTTCTTCCGGTTCATTCATCGTGGCGATCAGTTGCGACTGATCGGTCACAGGTTCGTTCTCTTCAGTCTTCAGTGACTGGAAGTCTACTGTGGATTCATTCTGCTTCTCGTTCTCATTTTCATTCTGAGAAAGCGCGGCAGCAACCAGCTCAAAGTCAAAAATATCTTCTGTCTGCGGTGACTGTATTTCTACTGCGGACTCATTTTGTTCTTTAGTCTCTTCCGGTTCGGTCACCGTAGCAATCAATTGCGACTGATCATCGGCTATTGGTTCATGCTCCTCTGGCAGCAGTAGCTGTAAGTCTACTGTGGACTCATTCTCGTTCCCGTTCTGTTTCTGATTTTCCGGTACTGTTAACGATTCAAATGCCGAATGCAGCAAATGGAACAAACGCGTGCGGTCCGATAATTTGTAAGCCTGTTTCGGGAGCACCTCGTCCAGGTGAACGGATTGGAAACGCGAAACACCTTGCAGATATAACAAGGAATAAACAGAAGAATAAGGATGTTTTTCAGACAATTCCCGGAGAATATCCACATCCTCGGAGCGCATGAGCTCCGGGCGTAAAATAAATTCGGCTATTTGTTCTGTATTTAGCATTACCAGTTCGATAACAGTTTGTTCACTACATCTTGTACAACCTGCTGATTAATGGATTCCAGTAAACGGTTCTCCACATCAACTAATTGCTCGTTGGATTCGTAATCGGCGAAACGGGAACTTGTAAATTCCATTTTCTCCAACCCCTTTGTAGGTGTAAGTATAGTGAAATTAACTGAAACTGTTAAACGGTTCTTTGCAGCTAAGTCTCCCTGCTGAATCGCAATAGGAGAAGTGTTGTATCCGGAAACGATCCCACTGATCTTTAGTGTTTCAGGGTCTTCTAAATCGGATGCTAATTTCAACCGGGTATTGTTCTGGATTCCGCTTCGCAGGGCTTCCGATAAGTTTGCAGGGTAATTGGATGGAGCAGTTGCAGCGCTCAATTCCAACGGAGTAATGTAGAACTTTTTCCAGTTTTCCGGCATCGAATTATCGATGGGACTCATGAAGGTCTTTGGCCAGCAGCTGCTCAGGCCCGCTAATAAAATAAGTGCGATTGCTAATTGTTTCATCCTTGAATATCGTATTCTTTGATCTTACGATACAAAGTCCGTTCCGAAATTCCGAGTTCCTCGGCTGCATATTTTCTTCTTCCGCGGTGCTTGTCGAGCGCTTTCTGGATCAATTCTTTTTCGCGGTCTTCCAGCGACAGGGATTCCTGTACTTCTTCGTGGATTTCGTAATCTTCGGTGTCCGGTTCATCAAAAACAACCGGCTTTACGCTTTCGGTTTTGATCGGAGCAGAAGGCAAAATGCGTTGTTCCCCGTGATTGATGTCGTGGTACAGGCGGCTCACAACCGCAGCCTGGTCATTCGACAAACTGAAATCTCCCTGGTGGTTCAATAATTCAACAACCAGTTTTTTCAGTTCATTCAAATCGTTCTTCATATCGAAGAGGAACTTGTACATCAGTTCGCGCTCATCGATCTTGGTTTCCTGTGCACCAACCACTGCCGGGAAGAATTCTTCTGCCTCGGGCAAATAAGATTGCAAACGTGCACCGTCGATATCGCGTTCCTGCTCGATTACCGAGATTTGTTCCACCAGGTTTTTCAACTGGCGGATATTTCCCGGCCAATGATAGGCATTCAGGATTTCAACGGCATCCGAAGTCAGTTTAACAGCTGGCATCCGGTATTTTTCAGCAAAATCACTGGCAAATTTCCGGAACAGCAAATAAATATCTTCCTGTCTTTGACGCAAAGGCGGCAACGGGATCGGAACAGTGCTTAATCGGTATAATAAGTCTTCACGGAACTTCCCGGATTGGATAGCCCGCTGCATATTTTCATTCGTAGCCGCAACTACACGTACATTCGTTTTGATGACTTTCGAAGAACCTACGCGAATAAATTCACCGGTTTCCAATACACGGAGCAAACGCACCTGGGTCTGCATCGGCAATTCGGCAACTTCATCCAGGAAGATCGTTCCGCCGTCAGCTACTTCAAAATAACCCTGGCGGCTTCCGGTTGCCCCGGTAAATGATCCTTTCTCGTGACCGAATAATTCCGAGTCGATCGTTCCCTCCGGGATAGCCCCGCAGTTTACGGCAATGTATTCATTGTGTTTGCGGGTACTCAGCTGGTGAATAACTTGTGGAATGATCTCTTTCCCGGTTCCGCTTTCCCCGGTAACCAAAACTGAAATATCGGTTGGTGCCACTTGCATAGCAACTTCCAGTGCACGGTTTAGCTGAGGAGCGTTTCCAATGATCCCGAAACGTTGTTTGATCTGTTGAAGTGACATGTTACTCATGAGGGGAAGATTAGTTCACGTGATTTACCAATTCACCGATTAAAGTAGCAGAAGTACAATCCGTAATTTTAACCAATACGTATTCGCCTTTTTTAGCAGTTCCTTTCGGGAATACCACCATGGAGTTTCTTCCGTCTCTTCCGCAGAAATGCTCCGCAGATCGCTTCGAAGGGCCTTCTACCAATACTTTGGCGATTTTCCCAACCTGGTTTTTATGTGATGCAGCGGAATTTTCCAATTGCAATGCGATGATTTCTTCCAGGCGTTTTCCTTTCACGTCATCCGGAACATCGTCTGTAAATTTACGTTCAGCCAATGTTTTCGGTCTTTCGGAGTATTTGAACATGTAAGCAAAATCGTAAGCAACTTCTTTCATCAAAGAAACCGTTTCGTTGTGCTCTTCATCTGTTTCTCCGCAGAATCCGGTAATGATATCTGTTGAAATAGCACAATCAGGAATGATGCGTTTGATCGCTGAAATACGATCCAGGTACCATTCGCGGGAATATCCGCGGTTCATGCGCTCCAGTACGTTCGAGTTCCCGGATTGTACCGGCAAATGGATATACGGGCAAATATTCTCGTATTTCGCCATAATCTCCAATACATCGTCCGTCATGTCTTTCGGGTGAGATGTAGAGAAACGGATCCGTAAATCCGGGTGGATCAATGCCACCATCTCCATCAGTTGAGCAAAGTTGGTCGTCGGGATCGATTCATCCTTGATCACTCCTTTACTGCTCATATTCCAACGGTAACTATCCACGTTCTGACCTAATAAAGTCACTTCGCGGTACCCGTTGGCAAATAAATGCTTACATTCCTGTACAATGGTCTGCGGATCTCTTGAGCGTTCACGTCCGCGTGTAAACGGAACCACACAAAAAGAACACATGTTGTCGCATCCGCGGGTAATCGTTACAAAAGCACTAACACCGCCCTGGTCCATTCTCACCGGTGAAATATCCGCATAAGTTTCCTCGCGGGAAAGCAATACGTTCACAGCACGCTGTCCGGTTCCTACTTCGTCAATCAAATTCGGGAGGTCGCGGTAAGCATCTGGTCCGGCCACCAGGTCAACCAATTGTTCTTCTTCAAGCAATGCTTGTTTCAAACGTTCAGCCATGCAGCCAAGAATTCCAACCACTAAATTCGGTTGGTCTGCCTTGCGCTTTTTAAATTCAGTCAAACGGTTGCGAACACGGGTTTCCGCATTCTCCCTGATCGAACAGGTATTGATGAGAACCACATCCGCTTCGTCAATATTCCGGGTAGTGGTGTAGCCTTCTTTCGTCATAATGGAAGCAACAACCTCACTATCACTGAAATTCATCTGACAGCCATAACTTTCCACATAAAGTTTTTTGGAGCCTGTTCCGCCTTCTAAAATGATGGCTTCTCCCTGTCTGCTCTCGTCAATAACTTTATTTAAACCGTGATTCTCTAACATGCTTGAATTTTAAGAGTGCAAAAATAGGTTTTATGACAGACATGTCAAAATGTCATGGATGTTAATTTTTTAGAAAAGGAATGGGTTTTTACCGTTAAATTTTGGGTTTTCAAAAAATATAAACTATAGTTTAAATAGGACAGGGCATTTTTTTTGACCCTGCCCGGGTTGGTTTTTATTTTTAAATCCATTTATATTTGTGCACCGCTTCGAATTGTTTCGGGCCGAAAATTTAGTTAGCATGAGCAAGAATTTAGTCATAGTTGAGTCACCGGCAAAGGCAAAAACCATTGAAGGATATTTAGGAAAAGACTTTACTGTAAAATCAAGTTTCGGACACGTGCGCGATTTGGCTTCGAAAGGATTAGCGATCGATGTGGAGAACGATTTTGCCCCGGAATACGAGGTCAGTTCGGATAAGAAAGCACTGGTTGCCGAATTGAAGAAATTAGCGAAAGAATCCGATGTGGTATGGCTCGCTACCGATGAGGACCGCGAGGGAGAAGCCATTTCGTGGCATTTATATGAAACGCTTGGATTGGCTAAAAAAGACACCAAGCGGATTACTTTCAACGAGATTACCAAAAGCGCCATCTTAAAAGCCATTGAGAATCCGCGCCAGATCAATAAACCTTTAGTAGATGCACAACAGGCAAGACGTGTCCTGGACCGCTTGGTTGGTTTTGAACTTTCACCTGTTTTATGGAAGAAAGTAAGACCAAGTTTGTCTGCAGGACGTGTGCAGTCGGTTGCAGTGCGACTGATTGTTGAGCGTGAAAAAGAAATTCAGAATTTCCATGCAGAAAGCTATTTCCGTGTTGCGGGAGAATTCTTAAAAGGAAAAGAGAAGATCAAGGCAGAAGTGTCGAAGCATTTCGGAACAGATACTGAAGTAAATGCGTTCCTGGAGAATTGTGCACAGGTTGATTTCAATGTACTGGATGTTCAGCAAAAACCTGCGAAGAAAACGCCGGCATCTCCGTTTACAACATCGACATTACAGCAGGAAGCTTCACTGAAACTCGGATTTTCGGTTTCACGGACCATGCAGGTTGCACAGCGTTTATACGAAGCAGGACACATTACTTATATGCGTACCGATTCCGTGAATTTATCGGAAACGGCCATGCAGGGAGCGAAGAATGAAATTTTATCGGCTTACGGTAAGGAATATTCGCACCCGACAAGATATACCAATAAAAGTTCGAACGCACAGGAAGCTCACGAAGCCATCCGTCCGACGAATTTCGCCATGCATGCACTGGCATACGGAGAGCGCGATGAAGTGCGTTTGTACGACCTGATCTGGAAAAGAGCCATTGCTTCCCAAATGAGTCACGCCGAATTGGAAAGAACAACCATCTCAATCGGTAATCAGAAGCTTGCAGAGGTTTTCCAGGCAAAAGGAGAAGTGATCAAGTTTGACGGGTTCCTGAAAGTTTACCTGGAAACAAACCTGGATGACGAAGAGAATGAAAACGAAACGGAAGGATTGCTTCCGGCAGTTCAGGTCGGAGAGACTTTGGACCGGAATTTCATTCGCGCTACTCAGCGTTTTACCCGTCCTTCGGCACGTTATGTAGAAGCTTCACTGGTGAAAAAACTGGAGGAACTTGGAATCGGGCGACCTTCCACTTATGCACCTACGATTTCGACCATCCAGAAACGTGGTTATGTAGAGAAGCAGGAACGTGAAGGTGAAGAGCGAGCGTATCAGGTGCTGGAATTGAAAGGTTCCGCAATCAACAAACAAACGAAAAAAGAAATTACCGGTAAGGAAAAGAATAAACTCTTCCCAACAGATATCGGGATGGTGGTAACGGACTTTCTGGTCGATCATTTCGGCGGGATCATGGATTATCATTTCACGGCAGAAGTAGAAGAGCAGTTTGACGAAATTGCACGTGGAAAAATGGAGTGGACCAAAATGTTGGATTCATTCTACAAACCATTCCACCACAACGTAGAAGACACCCTGGAAAATTCAGATCGTGCTACCGGTGAGCGCGAATTGGGAATCGATCCGGAATCCAACAAAAAAGTCATTGCACGGATCGGGCGTTTCGGGCCGATGATCCAGATCGGGGACGAAAAAGAAGACGGTGACAAGCCGCGTTTTGCTTCGTTGCTGAGTACACAAAGTATCCACACCATTACGCTGAGTGAAGCATTGGATTTATTTCAGCTGCCAAAAAGCTTGGGTGAGTACAAAGGTTTCCCGGTAGAGGTGAATGTGGGGCGTTTTGGACCCTATGTGAAATTCGGTGACCAGTTTATTTCCCTGGCAAAAGGCGATGATCCGATGGATTTCTCCATGGACCAGGCAATCGTATTGATTGATTCGAAATTACAGGCAGACGCCCCGATCGGAACCTACGAAGGATTGCCTGTTCAGAAAGGTGTTGGCCGTTTCGGGCCGTTTATCAAGTGGAATGGGATCTTTATCAATGTCAATAAAAAATATGATTTTGATAACCTGACCCAGGCTGATATCGATACTTTAGTGGCTGAAAAGATCCAGAAGGATATCGATAAGGTCATTCACGACTGGAAAGCAGAAGGTATTCGCGTTGAAAAGGCACGTTGGGGAAAATCTGTTATCTTAAAAGGTAAATTGAAGATCGAATTAGCGAGTACGGTAGATGCTGCGGCTTTGACACTTGACAAAGTGAAAGAAATGATCGAAAAGAAAACGCCGGCTAAAAAAGCTCCAGCTAAAAAGGCAGCAGCAAAAAAGCCGGCAGCAAAGAAGAAATAAATCAAAATTGAAAGAATAGATGGAAAAGGTGGTTAAGCGAAGTCGAAACCACCTTTTTTGTTTTTTACCTTCTCACTTCTCACTTCTCACTTTTCCATTTTCAATTTTCAATTATTGAAGTTATTAACTTTCGACTCTTTATTCTTAATCGAATTCGTTAGTTAGTCAAGACATCATTCGCTTAATTTTGTCAAAAGACATTTTTAGAATGAAGGACCTATCGATATATTTCAGCCCGCTTAATGCATTGGAAAACCCGGTTGCCGAGTCATTGGGAGAACTGATCGTGCGTCATGACGATTCCGGCTTTCCTGAAATAGACCACGCAGGGCTTGCTTTAATCTATGTTCCCGAATTCAGAAATGGCGAACCTTTGCTGCATGGTCAGACAGATGACCGTTTCAGAGATCAGCTTCACACCTGTTTTCCTGCAGCCAACTGGAAATTTAAAATCTATGATTTAGGAAACCTGATGCCCGGAGAAAGGGTAGAGGATACTTACTTTGCTATCCGGCAGGTAGTTGCCGAATTGGTTAAAAAATCCGTGATCCCGGTTATAATCGGTGGTTCCCAGGATTTAACTTATGCCATGTACCAGGGATATGAAGAACTGGAACAGCTGATCAACGTGTTGAACGTGGATGCAAAGCTGGATCTGGGAGATCCGGAACTTCCGATCGGTAAGGATGCGTATGTGAGCAAATTGCTGATGCATCGTCCGTGTTACCTTTTTAATTTATCGGTTGTGGGCTACCAGACACCTTTGGTGAAGGCTTCCGAGATCGATTTATTTGAAAAACTGTTTTTTGACGCAGTCCGCTTAGGAGAATTCAAAGGAGATTTCCGGATCGTGGAACCTTTGCTTCGCAACACCGATTTGCTGAGTATCGACCTGCAATCCATAAAAGCATCCGATTTCAAGGGAAAATACTACTCACAACCAAACGGGCTGGATAACCAGGAACTTTGCCAGATCGCAAAATACGCGGGTATTTCGGATAAATTAACTTCGGTTGGGATCTTCAATTTATTACCCGGAGATATTGCCGAAAGTGCACATGCTGAAATTGCACAGATTATTTGGTATTTTATAGATGGTTTTTCTCAAAGAGTCGGTGACTTTCCAATCGGCACAAAAAAGGATTACACTAAATTTACAGTTTTTTTAGACGAAATAAATCACGACCTGGTTTTTTACCGGAGCAACCGTTCCGAACGCTGGTGGATGGAGGTTCCTTACCCGCCGAAAGAAGGAGTTAAGTACGAAAGACATCACCTTGTTCCATGTGATAAATCGCAGTATAGCAACGCGTTGAACGGTGACATACCGAACCTGTGGTGGAAAACTTATCAAAAGTTAGGGTAACCTTTTATCTCTTGTTTCGTAAGAAGAATTTGTGTTAAATTTTTATCTCTTCAACATTTGATTGTGGAAAAGATGGATCGAATGCATTAAAAAATTTTGTTTGTTCTAAAAAATACTTATTTTAGTCGCCAATTGGCTAAAATTTGTTAAATAGTCAAGCACGTTAAAACCATAATAGGACCCATAAATATGAATAAAACGTTACGAATTTTATCAGCGTTTGTGTTATGTTCTTTTGGAGCTGCTGCTCAACAAGATATCGCATTAACACATTTTATTTACAATAAGTTCGCCATTAACCCGGGCGCTACTGGTATCGAGGAAGGATTGTGTGGTAATTTAATTTACCGCAACCAGTGGGATAAAGTAAATGGAGCACCGAATTCTGTGGTATTCAATGCCGAGGCAAACATGGAAAGCTTTGGAAAGTGGACCGGTGGTTTTGGATTGAACTTTACACACGATGCAATCGGGTTTAACAGACAAAACAACGTAATGTTGAACTATTCCCACCACCTTCAGTTAGGAAACGGAAGATTGGGACTTGGTTTGGGTGTCGGAATGGTAAACTTTGGTATGAATCCAACATGGGTTGGTCCTCAAACTCAAATTGACCCTACTTTCCCTGGTGCAAGTAGCGCAATTACGTTTGATGTGAACTTTGGTATTTATTACCGTGCTCAGAATTGGTACGCAGGATTGTCATCCACCCATTTGCAGGCATCTACATTGAATTTAACGAGTTCAGTTGTGAATACTTCAGGTACGGGTACTGTTCCTTACGATTTAGCGAGACATTACTACGTGATGGGTGGTTACACATTTGAAAATATCGGACCGGGAAATATTGACGTTCAGGCAATGATGGAAACTGACTTGAAGAAGTATTCAGCAAACATCAACGCACGATATATTTTCAAAGGATTCCTTTATGGAGGTCTGGCTTTCAGAAATAGTGATGCGGTTTCCGTTTTATTAGGATTCAGACCGTTTGATATTAAAAATCAAAAATCACGTATGTTTATGTGGGTTGGTTACTCATATGACATCACAATCGGAAGATTATCAAAGATTTCGAATGGTACTCACGAGATTGCGCTTAAGTTTTGTTATATTCCAATTATACCAATAACGAAAGCAAAAAATCCAAGATGGTTGTAAAATCAAAAAAAAATTAAGAATCTTTGTAACCATTTTTTATTCGATTCCGTTATATCGCAAAATTGATCCTGTAGAATGTTAACGATAAAATCCGGAACTGTAAAATTGAACTAGAATGAAAAAACTGTTGTTTATCGGTTTAATTGGGGCCTTTATTGCCTCTTGTAGCTCACGTAGTGGCCACTTGACGGGTTCATTAGGTCGTAGAGTGTATCAACCCGAGATTCCTCTCGGGATGGTTTATGTTCCATCAGGATCTTACATCATGGGAGAAAACGACCAGGATGTTCCTTTCTTGCACCAAACACGTGCAAAAACGGTTTCCGTTCAGGCGTTTTACATAGACCAAACTGAAATTACGAATAATGAGTACCGCCAGTTCGTGGATTGGGTTCGTGACTCAATGGCTCGTGAAAGAATTTATTCAGGATTGGAAGATGACGAGGATGCGTCCCGTTACATCAACTATTCAGACATGTACTTCGATGAAGGTGCTTTGGAAATGGTTGAATTTGAACCATCAGATCGCGATGTCAATCGTGCGCAGTTTTCATTGAACTGGGATCGCCGTTTTGATTATAATGATCCTGAATTGATGCCTTTGCTTGCAGATATGTACTATCCGCAGCCTGAGCGTTTTTACAGACGTCGTGAATTTGATACTCGTAAGTTGAATTACAAGTATTACTGGATCGATTTAAGAGAAGCAGCAAGAAGAGGACGTATTGACATCGTAAACAACGGTGTGGATAAAGAAGGAAATGAAATCAGTCCGGAACACCGTGACTTGAATACACCTCCGCATCCTTTTACTGAAGAGCCTCAAGGTTTGGATAAAGATTTAGGATACTTCAACAAAAAAGGACAGAACAACGCCATTCGTGGACATGAAAACCGTCAGCGTTTCATCATCGATGAAGAAATCAACGTTTATCCGGATACATTGGTATGGGTACGTGACTTTACGTATGCTTTCCATGATCCGATGACTAACATGTATTTCTGGCATCCTGCTTACGATAACTATCCTGTTATCGGTATCACATGGGTTCAGGCAAAAGCTTTCTCTGTTTGGAGAACTCAATTGTTGAACAACTGGTTGGTTGCAATGGGAGATTTATTTGTGAATGATTTCCGTTTGCCAACTGAAGCTGAATGGGAAAGAGCTGCTCGTGGTGATTTGAACAACTCACCTTATCCATGGGGAGGTCCTTACATTCGTAACCAAAGCGGATGTTTCCTTGGAAACTTTAAGCCAATGAGAGGTCGTTACTTCGAAGACGGTGGTTTCCACACGGTAAAAGCATATTCTTACAACCCGAATGGTTGGGGTCTTTACTGTATGGCAGGAAACGTTTCAGAATGGTGTGAAACAGCTTACGATGAAGCAATGTATGAGTTCTCTCATGATTTGAACACTGAATACAGATATGATGCAATGGACTGGGATCCGCCGGCAATGAAACGTAAAGTTATCCGCGGAGGTTCTTGGAAAGATGTAGGTTACTATTTGCAAACTTCAACTCGTACTTACGAGTATCAAGATACGGCTAAATCGTACGTCGGATTCCGAAATGTGGCAACACACTTAGGACGTGGTGGACGAGACTTCTCAAAAGAAGGTGGCGAAGAAATTCGAAGCGATATCCAACTTCGCTAAGAATACAACAAACAATTTACAAAACAATAAATTTGGTTAAACCTAAAAAACAAAGAAAACTATGAAACCAGGAAGTAAAGGATGGAAAAAGTTTATGGCGAAATTATACGGTTTCGGTGCGGCAGTCGTAATCGTTGGAGCCTTATTTAAAATTATGCACTGGCCATTTTCAGGACCGATGTTGATCGTTGGACTTGGAACGGAGGCTATCATCTTCATTTTCTCGGCATTTGAACCGATTCATGAAGATCCAAACTGGGAACTTGTTTACCCGGAGTTAGCTTTTGCGCACAGTGATGATTTAGATCATGATGCTTTACCAGCAGCAGGAGGAAGAGGAGGAAGAAATTCTGGTGGATCCGGAATTACTGAGCACTTGGACAAAATGTTGGAAGAAGCTAAAATTGACGGACAATTATTGGAGCGTTTAGGAGACGGGATGCGTCAGTTGGGTGAAAATGCAGCTCAATTGAAAGGAGTAACATCTGCAGCAGCGGCAACTGACTCTTATGTTTCTTCATTACAAGCAGCATCTGATAAAGTTTCTTCTTTGTCTGAAGCATATGAAAGAGCATCTGTATCTATTTCTGGAATGACTTCGAATACTCAGGAAGGTGAATCATTCGGTGAGCAAATGCAAAAAGTGTCTAAAAACCTGGCTGCTTTGAATAACGTATACGAATTACAATTGAAAGGTTCTTCTGCACACTTGGAAGCAACTGAGAAATTCCAGGGTCAGGTTACTGAAATGATGAAAAACTTGTCTGATTCAGCTGAAGATACAAAACGTTACAAAGAAAATATGGCAATGTTGTCTAAGAACTTAACTGACTTGAACGCAGTTTATGGCAACATGTTGAAAGCTATGACAATTTCCAGAGACTAATTAGTCGAAAGGAACTTAATTAATTGAATATTACTAACAAGTAAACCAATAAAATTTAGAAGTCATGGCAGGTGGAAAAGAAACCCCAAGACAGAAGATGATCGGTATGATGTACTTGGTATTGACAGCGCTTTTGGCGTTGAACGTATCCAAGTCCATTCTAGACGCTTTTGTCGCAATTGAAGAAAACATACAAAAATCGAACATCGCTCATTTCGAAAGAGGAGATGTTTCTATGGGTGCTGTATCAGAAGAATTGAATACAACACCAAAGAATGCGGAGAATGCTGCAAAAAGAGAAAAATTGCAGAAGATCCTGAAGCAAATGGAAACTGTTGACGCTCTAACAGATAAGATGGTCAAGGATATTGATAAGATCAAATTGGATATCTTGGAAAAATCTGGTGAGAACGTGAAGGATTACAAGGATAATGATGAGCACACAATCCTTTGGAAAAAAGGTGACAAGTGTCTTCCTATCCGTATGAACCTGATGGCTGTACAAGCAAAAGATCAGTACGACGTTCCAATGCACGAAATTATCGGTGAGGACATCAAGAGTCCAAGTGGATCCGGAAAACAGTTGTGGGCTGACTTCAATAAGTACCGCGCAGATGTTGTAAGCGCTGTTGGTACTTATAAAGATGGTTCTGGAAAAGAATCTTTCTCTATCAATCCTCCTGCAATCAATACATTTAAAACAAATGCTGATTTGGTTGCTCAGGTTAAGAAAATGGTTGAGAAATCAGGTTCAAATCACAAAGATGACGATGAAGCATTGCAGGCAATGTACATCAACATGACAAAGTCTGAGCGTTCAAAAGTTCACGATATGGACGGTGTTCATTGGATCGGAGCTACGTTTGACCACGCTCCTTTGGTGGCTGCTTTGGCATCTTTATCATCTATGCAGCAAGACATTTTGTCTACACGTGCAATGGCAATGGCTCATTTGAAGTCTAAAGTAACAACCGGTGAATACTCATTCAACAAAATTGTTGGTTTAGCTTATGGTCCTTCAATTGCTAACACAGGAGACGAAGTTGAATTGAAAGTAATGATGGCTGCATTTGACTCTGATAACCAACCTGAAGTTACAGGACCTGGTGCAATCACAGTTGCTGATGGACAAGGTACTTTGAAAACAAAAGTTGCAGGTGGTGCTGAAATGGTACTAAGCGGAACTGTTGCGATCAAAAACAAGTCAGGTATCAAGAAAACTGAAAACTGGCAGCATACGATCAAGATCATGAAGCCGCAGGGAACTGTTTCTCTTCCTGAATTGAACGTATTGTACAAAGGTTACAACAATATCGTTGAAGGTGTTGCTTCCGGTTACGACCAGACTATCCTGAACGGTAACGGAGTAACATTGACAAAATCCGGAAATGGATACATCGGTCGCGTTAGCGGTGCAGGAAGAACTGCAACGATCTCTATCTCTGGTAAAAACTCGGTGACAAACAAAACAGTTTCTTTGGGAACATTTACATTCCGTGTAATGAACTTACCTCCTCCGTCATTGTTCTTCGGAGCAACAGAAGATGGTGGTAAAGCTTCCAAAGCAGAAACTCGTTTGTTTGCACGTTACTCTGATAGCCCGTTGAAGGCTGAGTTCGCTGTTCAGACATGGGAATTGAACGTTGCCGGTGCTCCACGTCCTGCTAAAGGAACTGGAAACACTTTGAACGCGGATGGAATCAGCTTAATGAAACAAGCAAAACCAGGATCAACAATCAGCTTCATGACTCAGGTTAAGGGGCCGGATGGAATCCTACGTAAGAAAAGTGGTGTATTCACCATCTAATAAATAAATGAATAATAGAGTGTCAATCATGAAACGTTTAGTTCTATTAAGTACCTTGTTCGCAGGCTCGTTGTTAACGAATGCACAAGAGATCAATGGTGGACCAGTGAATGTTCCTCAGGCGGATGTAATCGACGGGGTGTATATGACAGAACATATACCTACCAAGCGAATGATCCCATACGAGTTCGTTCGTGAAGCTGATGTAGTCTGGAGTCATCGTGTTTGGCGTATGATCGATATGCGTGAGAAAATGAATCACCCGATTTATTTGCCATTTGATTATCACACTCCATCCGGACAGTATGTAAGAAATACTAGCCGCTGGTCGTTGTGGACAATTATGCGTCACCATATCATCAATGGAGATTTGAAAGTGTTCTCGCCGTACAACCCATATCAGTTTGATATGTTAGACGGAGACCAGTTCAAATATCCGGTTGTACCTGAAGCGGGTAAGAATTATTATACTGATTCGATATTCCGTGATAAAGTCTTCTATTATTTAGGAAAATTAGGTGCTCAAAGTGATGTTCCATTAACAAACGAATACGGAGATCCGATCGAAATTACACTTCCTGACGGAACGATTACTTTCAAGTATCCTCCGGCTGATACCATGTGGATAGATTCTGAGCAAATTGTTCAGTACCGCATCAAAGAAGATTGGTTCTTCGATAAAGAAAGATCTGTATTGGATGTACGTATCCTTGGAATTGCACCGGTAGTATACAGACAGGAAGATTCTCCGACAGGTGGAAAAACAATTACCGGAATGGATGAGAAGTTCTGGTTGTATTTCCCACATTGCCGTTACGTCCTGACAAATTACTTCGTGTACAACGAAAAGAACGACGCGCAATGGCAGAGTTTCGATGATTTGTTCTGGCAACGTCGCTTTACAAGTACGATCTACCGTGAAAGTAACGTATTTGATCGTGAGATCGACAGTTACAAAACAGGTGTAGACGCACTAATGGAATCTGAAAAGATTACAGAAGAGATTAGAACTTTTGAACACGATGTTTGGAACTTCTAATTGAAAAGAAATAGAAAAAGGAACCCCGTCCCGGCATAGCTGAGACGGGGTTTTTGTTGATAACTAGCTAGTTAATCGCTGTAACCAATGGGCGCGTTTTTCGCTATTTGAAAAACCCATACCATGAAATATACCTTGATTACCTTTTTTGCCTGTGCAGGTTTTGCTCACGGCCAATGCGAAGGAGACTTCATTTCTTCGACATCTATTATGGACGGACCTTATGTCAAAGAGCATGTCCTCACAAAAAGAACGGTTCCTTACGAATACGTCCGTGAAGCAGACGTTGTATGGAGCAAGCGAGTCTGGCGAGAGATTGACCTGCGCGAAAAGATCAATCATCCGTTGTATTATCCTTTTGATTACCACACACCATCCGGTCAGTATGTACGGAATACCCGGAATTGGTCTTTGTGGACGATCATGAGACATCACATTATGAAGGGAGACCTGAAAATCTTTTCGCCATACAATCCATACCAGTTTGATATGTTAGACGGAGATCAGTTTAAATACCCGATTGCACCGAAACCCGGAGGAAATTATTGCAATGATCCCGAATTCCGCGAAGAAGTATTCTATTACCTCGGTAAATTGGGCCAGGAATCCGATGTCATCCTTTCGACCTGGGACGGACGTGATTCTACGATATGGGTGAACGGGGCAGAACAGTTTGTTTATGCAGACAGGGATACCTCCTGGATCGATTCCGAGCACATTGTGAAATACCGGATCAAAGAAGATTGGTTCTTCGATAAGGAACGCTCGGTGATGGATGTCCGGATTATGGGAATCGCGCCGGTGGTTTTGAAGGAAGAGATCGGACCGAATGGGCAAAAGATGGTAGCGGGACTGGAAACGAAATTCTGGATTTATTTTCCGCATTTAAGGTACCTTCTGACCAATTATTATGTCTACAACGACAAAAACGATGCGCAGTGGATGAGTTACGATGACTTTTTCTGGAAACGGCGATTCTCCAGTACGGTTTACAAGGAAAGCAATGTCTTTGACCGGTCCATCGACAGTTATCGAACAGGAGTAGACGCATTGCTGGAATCTGCCGATATCATTGAAAGCATCCGGACTTTTGAACAGGATATCTGGAATTTTTAAAAGAACTAATGTCCGCCGAAGCGGACATTTTTTTTGCCTGCCTGTTACTATTCGAAGAAATGACATTCGGATAGTATAACCTTAAAAATTTAAATCATGGCAGGTGGAAAGGAAACTCCGAGACAAAAGATGATTGGGATGATGTACCTGGTACTAACCGCTCTTTTGGCATTGAACGTATCGAAAACGATCCTGGATGCGTTCGTGGCGATTGAAGAAAATACGCAAAAATCAAACAGCATGCAGGTCGACAGGGGATCTGAATTTATGGATGATGTATCCGAAGAGATTGCATCAACAAAAGGAAAAGAGCATGCTGAAAAATTGCGGAAACTGAAAAAAGTAATGAAGCAAATGAAGCAGGTTGATCAGATTTCAGCTGAATTGATCCGGGAAATTGACCAGGTGAAACTTGAACTGCTTAAGGAATCAGGTGAAGAGGTTTCGCAAATCAAACCGGATGACAAGAAAACGATTATTTGGGAGAAGGGAGAAGGCTGTAAACCTACACGTATGAACTTAATGGCAGTTGAAGCAAAAGATCAATACGACATCCCGATGCACATCCTGGTTGGCGATGACATCAAAAATCCAAAAGGGAAAGGGAAGAAAATCTGGGATGATTTCAACGGCTTCCGCTCAAAATTGATTCAAACGATCGGAACTTACCGGGAAGGTGGCAAATCTTATTCCATCAATCCGAAAGCGATCAATGAATTTAAAGACAACAAAGACCTGAAAATCCGGGTGGAGAAAATGCTCCGTTCATCCAAAATAAACCTGGAAGACGATGAAGAGATTCTGAAAACGATTTACATGAACCTTACAAAACAGGAACGGTTGGACCAGCAGGATGTTTCCGGAGTACATTGGATCGGTCAGACTTTTGACCACGCACCGCTTGTAGCAGCTTTGGCATCGCTCTCCTCACTGCAACAGGATATACTTTCTGCACGTTCCCTGGCACTTGCGCATTTGAAATCGAAAGTTGCTGTCGGTGAATATTCCTTCAACAGCATTGTAGGATTGGTTTACGGCCCTCAAATAGCGAATGCAGGAGATGAAGTGGAATTAAACGTCATGATGGCAGCCCTGGATTCCGATAATCAACCGACGATCACTTACAATGGGAATTCGTTTCGCGGAACCGGCGGAAAAGGACTGATCAAAACAAAAGTAGGTTCGGGAACGGAGATGAATCTCAGCGGGACGGTTTCCATCAAGAATAAAGCAGGTCTGGTGAAAACCGAAAATTGGTCACATACGATCAAAATCATGCGGCCGCAGGGAACGGTTTCTTTGCCCAAACTGAATGTGTTGTACAAAGGATACGATAATTTGGTGGAAGGAGTTGCATCCGGTTACGATCAAACGTTTCTGTCCGGAGCAGGTGTTTCCCTGTCAAAATCCGGAACACAGCACATTGCAAGAGTAACAACCAGTGCAAAAACAGCATCAATTGATATCTACGGAATAAACTCGGTTTCAAAAAAGAAGGTCAAGCTGGGAAGCTATTCTTTTCGCGTGATGACTTTGCCTGATCCGGAATTTTATTTTGGGGCTGCAGAAGAAGGAGGAAAAATTTCATCCCAGGAAAAACGTTTATTCGCACGGTATAAAAATAGTCCGCTGGATGCTGTTTTCGTCATCAAAAATTGGGAAGTAAGTACCAATAATGCTCCGCGTCCGGAAAGAGGAGTTGGAAATGTGATTTCCGATGATGCAAGCAGGCTTTTGAGACAAGGAAGACCGGGAACTATTGTAAATGTTAAAATGGATTACATCGGTCCGGACGGAATCCTGAGAAAAAAAATCGCGGCATTTGTGCTTTAGGAGAAGTTGGGGCGGTTTTGTTCGTATGAGATTCCGTCCCTGCTTTTTTCGATTGGTAACCTTTTGAACTTCTCTCTTTTCACGCGATAGCCATCGGGATTTACATTCTTTAAAGTACCTTTGCACATGCTTGTTTTGGAAAAATTGGGAGTGCATTTCCCGCAGGGTTATTTGTTTGAAGAATGTTCAGCCCAGGTTGCGCAGGGAGATCGCATTGGTTTGGTAGGAAAAAATGGTGCAGGGAAGTCAACGCTTCTCCGGTTAATTGCACAAACCGAAAAACCAACAGACGGACAAATTCACCGTCAGAAAGGCCTGGAAGTCGGGTTTTTGACGCAGGATATTGTGATCGATACCACTCAAAGCGTCTTCGATTACCTGTTCTTTTCCAATGAACAGCTGAACCACCTGAGAAAGCACATCGATGAGATCAATAAACAGCTTACCACGCGTGAAGATTATGAATCGGAGTCGTATTTGGAGTTGTTGAATGATCTGAATGCCACCAATGACCTGTTCAATATCCACGATGGTTTCCAGTGGGAAGAGAAAATTGCTTCCGTACTGGATGGATTGGGTTTTCATAAAGACGATTTTACCAAGTCATTGAATGCATTCTCCGGAGGATGGAAAATGCGTGCCGAATTGGCTAAAATTTTGGTAAATCGCCCGAATTTATTGCTCCTGGATGAGCCGACAAACCATTTGGATATTGTTTCCATCCAATGGCTTGAAAATTACCTGACCAAATTTGACGGTGCGGTGATCGTTATTTCCCACGACCGTTTGTTTTTGGACAATGTAACCAACCGTACCTGGGAGATTTCCTTCGGAAAGATCCTGGATTTCCCACATGCTTATTCCAAATACAAGGAATTGCGTTCGGAAGAACTGGAACGCCTGGCAGATGCCAAAAAACAGCAGGATAAAGAGATCAAGCATACGCAGGAATTGATTGATAAGTTCCGGGCGAAAAAGAATAAAGCGGCTTTTGCACAGTCATTGATCAAAAAGTTGGATCGCACAGAACGAATCGAACTGGAAAGCGATGCGGTGGCAAGAATGAATATTTTCTTCCCTTTGAATGTTCAGCCCGGAAAATGGGTATTGGAAATGGAACATTTGGGAAAAAGCTATGGCGATAGAACCTTGTTCAAAGACATCTCGATTACGGTCGGAAGAGGAGAGAAAATTGCGCTTCTCGGACCAAACGGAGTGGGGAAGTCCACGTTGTTCAAGTGTATGACCAAAGAAATTGATTTTGAAGGGAAAGTAGAATACGGACATAACGTGAAAATCACTTATTTCGCCCAGGATCAGGCAGAACGTCTGAATAAGAACCTGAGCGTTTTCGAAACAGTTGATTTGGTTGCTTCTGGAGATGTACGCAAAGATTTACGCTCTATTTTGGGAGCATTTTTGTTCTCCGGAGAAGACATCGACAAGAAAGTAGGTGTTTTGTCGGGAGGGGAACGTACGCGTTTGGCCTTGTGTCAATTGCTTTTGAGCCCTTCCAATGTGTTGATCCTGGATGAGCCCACGAACCATTTGGATATCCAAAGCAAGCAGGTTTTGAAAAAAGCTTTGCTGCAATACGAAGGAACATTCCTGATCGTATCTCACGACCGGGAGTTTTTGGATGGGTTGACTAACCGTATTTGGGACATTGAGAACCAGACGCTGAAAATTCACCATTTTGGGGTGCATGAATACCTGCAGCGCAAATTGTCTTTGACCGTTCCTGCAAAAAAAGAAGAAACCAAGACCGTTCAAAAAGAAGTAGAGGTCGAATCTCCCAAAGTGCAATCGCAGGAAGAGCGAAAAGAACTCAAACGGAAGAAAAACCAGCTTCAGACAAAGGTAAGACAACACGAAGAACGTGTTCAGGAACTGGAAAAAGAAGTCAAAGAACTCGAAGAAAAACTGGCGGTGATGGATTTCTCGGATTCAGCAAAAACAGCGCCTGTACTGAAAGCGTTCGAAGAAGTGAAATCCAAACTGGACTATTATTCGGATTTGTGGATGGAAGCCGCAGAAGAATTGGAAAGCATACAAGATTAATATTTTGAGACATTTAGACTGAAGAGATGAAAGGATTACTGGAGAAAATGAGGGTTTCTTTCGGGGAACCGATTCAATATCAGTTGATTTTGAATAATGAGCCACAGATCAGTATGAATACGCTGATCGGGAAAGAGATCGAACTGAACTGGACGGGGAAGATTTTTTGTTCGAATTGCGGAAAGCAAACAAAGAATTCATTCGGGCAGGGATTTTGTTTTCCGTGTTTTCAATCCGCTCCACAGGCTTCACCATGCATCATCAATCCGGAACTATGCAAAGCGCATTTAGGCGAGGGAAGAGATGTTGAATGGGAGAATAAGCACCACAATCAGCCGCACATTGTTTACCTGGCAGCTTCCGATTCGGTGAAGGTTGGAGTAACGCGTGCAGAGCAGACATTGACGCGCTGGATCGACCAGGGAGCTTCGCATGCGATTATTTTAGCGGAAACGAGCAATCGTTATGAAGCCGGAATGATCGAAGTGGCATTGAAATCTGTAATGACCGACAAAACCAACTGGCAGCGTATGCTTCGCAACGAGATCAATCACGAATTGGACTTACTGGATGAAAAAGGAAGAGTAGAAGACATGCTTCCGTTTGATATGCGTGATTTTGTCAGTATGAATGACGCTATTATTTCACTGAATTACCCAGTTGAGAAATACCCGTTGAAAGTGAAAAGTGTTGGCTTTGACAAGTCACCGGTTATCCGTGGAAGATTAGCCGGGATCAAAGGCCAGTACCTGATCTTCGACGATGAGCGCGTGCTGAATATCCGCAAGCATACGAGCTACGAAATTGAGTTTTCTCACGACTAGGAGGATTTCCTTTGCGTCCTTTACTTCTTAGCGGTAAGAATTGAATAACACTTTTTTAACCGCAGAGAGAAGAAGAGCAAAAAGGAGTGTTTAAAGGCTTGGGTAGGAGTTGAAAAAAAAAGGAATTTGACGCTTTGTTTAAAAGATAAGTTTTAAACTTTTTGATGTTGTAATTATTCTCGTTAATTTCTGCCAAAAAAAGAATCAATTATTCTGAATCGTATTAATTTTATACTTCGCCCCGAAAGAAAGTTCAAAGAGTTTAATTGTGTTCAAAAAGGTTAAACGGATTTGAACAATTTGAACCTTGAACGTTTTGAACTTCCTGAACCAGGCATCTTAATTGTAACAATAGAAAAAGGATTAACATGTTCGACAAAAACGAATTTAACAAGTACGCAACAAAACATGTCGGAATTTCCAGCATGCATTTGGCCAGCTACATCGAATCTTCTTTAACACCGTATATTATTGAAGAGCGTCATATGAATATGACTCAAATGGACGTGTTTTCACGTTTAATGATGGACCGCATTATTTTCCTGGGAACAGGGATCAATGACCAGGTCGCAAATATCATCAATGCACAATTGTTGTTCCTGGAGTCGGTGGACGCTAAGAAAGACATCCAGATTTACCTGAATTCTCCCGGAGGATCTGTATATGCAGGTTTGGGAATTTACGATACGATGCAGTACATCAAGCCGGATGTAGCAACAATTTGTACCGGGATGGCTGCATCCATGGGAGCAGTATTGATGTGTGCAGGAGCTGAAGGAAAACGTTCCGCATTGAAGCACGCTCGTGTCATGATCCACCAGCCGCTTGGAGGTGCTCAGGGACAAGCTTCCGATATCGAGATCACAGCTCGTGAAATTCAGAAACTGAAAAAAGAATTGTACGACATCATTGCAACACACTCCAAACAAACGTATGAGAAAGTGTGGGCAGATTCTGACCGTGATTACTGGATGACGGCAGAAGAAGCAAAAGATTACGGAATGGTAGACGAGGTCTTGCTTCGCAATCCAAAATAGTCTAACTTTGCATAATAGTATCTAAGTCATCCTGGTAATCTTACCGGGGTGACTTTTTTGTCGATAAAAAATAGTATATGTCAAAAAAGGAAACTTCTTGCTCATTTTGCGGAAGACCACGAAGTCAGGTTGGTTTGCTGATTGCCGGGTTATCAGGTCATATTTGTGACCATTGTATTGCACAGGCTAGAATGATTGTAGATGAAGATCAGTCTACAAAAACTTCCAGTCAGAGTGCCCCGGTTAATGCATTAAAACCTGCGGATATCAAAGAACGTCTGGATGAATATGTAATCGGTCAGGACGATGCGAAAAAAACGCTCTCCGTTGCTGTTTACAACCATTACAAACGCCTGCACCATACCAAAATTGAAGACGTAGAGATCGAAAAATCGAATGTCATCTTAGTTGGCCGAACGGGAACAGGTAAAACTTTGCTTGCGAAAACCATTGCCAAGATGCTGAACGTTCCGTTCTGTATTGCGGATGCAACTGTATTGACGGAAGCCGGGTATGTGGGAGAAGATGTGGAAAGCATTTTGTCTCGCTTATTGCAGGCAGCAGATTACAACGTGCAGGCAGCACAGCATGGAATTGTTTTCATTGATGAGATCGATAAAATTGCCCGCAAGAGCGATAATCCTTCCATCACACGGGATGTTTCCGGTGAAGGTGTGCAGCAGGCTTTATTGAAATTACTGGAAGGTTCTACTGTAAACGTTCCGCCACAGGGAGGAAGAAAACACCCGGAGCAAAAAATGATCGCCATTGATACGAAGAATATCCTGTTTGTTTGTGGTGGAGCTTTTGACGGAATTGAGCGCATTATCGCGAGCCGTGTAAACAGGCAAACGATTGGGTTCGGTTCTTCCGTGACGGAAAAAGTAGACGAAGACAACTTCCTGAAATACATCACTCCAACAGATGTGAAATCGTATGGATTGATCCCGGAATTGATCGGTCGTTTCCCGGTTTTAACTTACCTGGAGCCGTTGGATGCGAAAAGCCTGAAACGAATCATTACAGAGCCTAAAAACGCAATTATCAAACAATATATACGGTTATTCGAAATTGACGGGATCCGTCTTACTTTCGATTCGGAGGTATTGGATTTCATCGTGGAGAAAGCAATCGAATTCAAATTGGGTGCCCGCGGACTGCGTTCTATCTGTGAAGCGATCCTGACAGATGCCATGTATGAATTGCCTTCCAAAAACGAGAAAGAATTCAGAGTGGATTTGGAATACGCGAAAGCACAATTCTCGAAAAGTAAAGTTGCCCGACTGAAAGTCGCATAGCAATTGAAAATTGAAAAGTTTTTTAATCCCTCTTTGATCATTCGAAGGGGGATTTTTCTTTTCAATTCTCCATTTTACATTTTCAATTAATTCGGAAAGAGCAATACTTGATCACCGAGCCTTTTGCGGTAAACAGCTGTTCGTAATGCGTTTTGATGTGGAGGATTTCCCGGATCGTCGGGTCGAGGTCTTCCGGTATGGATTGGTACAGATCCCAGGTAGATTCAATGAGCTCGTAGTTGTGTTCCTTAATTTGTTCTTCCGTAGATTCAAACAACAGGCTGGAATCTGTTTTCAGATGTACAATTCCACCGGGTCTTAAGATTCGTCTGTATCTTGCGATAAATTGCTCTGAAGTCAGTCTTTTTCTCGGTTTAAGCGGTTGCGGATCGGAGAAAGTTAACCAGATCTCATCCACTTCATCTTGCTCGAAATAGGAATCAATGAAATCAATTTTGGTTCGGAGAAAAGCAACATTCGACAGGTTTTCATCCAAAGCTTCCTTTGCTCCCACGAACATACGTGAGCCTTTGATATCCACCCCAATGAAATTCTTGTTCGGATAATGTTTTGCCAATCCAACAGAATATTCCCCTTTTCCGCACCCCAATTCGAGCACGATCGGGTTCGTATTCTTAAAGTAATCTTGATTCCATTTTCCTTTTAACGGAAATGCAGCCTGCGGGTTCGGTTCGAGCGTCGGTTCGAATACATTATCCCACAATTTCATTTCCGCAAAGCGTCTCAGTTTATTCTTTCCCATAAATCGCTGCAAAAGTACACAATAAGTGAAAGTTTTTTATGGATTTTTCTTCAAATCGTAGTAAGTGAGTTGCCCAATATGTACATTTACACTTTAATTTGTACGTCTTATGTCAAAGAAACATCATCACGCGCTTTCATTCGCGGGATTGATCATTACAGTGGGAATTATCTTCGGAGATATCGGAACTTCACCACTTTACGTTTTAAAAGCAGTTGCAGGAAAACGCGAAATTACGGAACAATTGATTCTTGGCGGTCTGTCCTGTATCTTTTGGACCATCACACTTCAAACGACATTAAAGTACGTAATCATTACGCTGCGTGCAGATAACAAAGGAGAAGGTGGAATTTTCTCTTTGTATACACTGGTCCGCAGGCAGCGGAAATGGCTGGTCATTCCGGCAATGATCGGTGGAGCTTCTTTGCTCGCCGACGGGATTATCACTCCTCCGATCTCGGTTTCTTCTGCTGTAGAAGGGTTGGGTTACATCAACCCGGAAATCAATACGGTTCCCATTGCCATTGCCATTATCATCGGGATTTTCGTGATCCAGCAGTTCGGTACCAAGTTCATCGGGCGTTTTTTCGGTCCGGTGATGATGATCTGGTTCCTGATGATCGGGACGATCGGCTGCATGTATTTCATGAAAGATCCGACCATTTTAAAAGCATTGAATCCTTATTACGCTTACGATTTACTGGTTCACTATCCGAAAGGATTCTGGTTGTTGGGCGCGGTGTTCCTTTGTACAACCGGTGGCGAAGCCCTTTATTCCGATTTGGGGCATTGCGGAAGAGAGAACATCCGCGTTAGCTGGATTTTTGTAAAGGCAATGCTCCTTCTGAACTACTTCGGACAGGGAGTTTACTTATTGGACCACCTGGGTGGAAATATCCAGGGAAATCCGTTCTATTCCATTGTTCCGGAAGGATTCAGACTGGCATCCGTAATTATTGCAACGGCTGCAGCCATTGTCGCTTCACAAGCCATGATCTCGGGTTCGTTTACGCTGATCAATGAAGCAATCCGACTGAATTTATGGCCGCGGGTAAAAGTGAATTTCCCTTCGGAAATCAAAGGACAACTCTATGTCCCTTCGATTAACTGGTTTTTGATGTTCGGTTGTATCGCTATCGTTTTCTTCCTGAGAGAATCGGAACGCATGGAAGCCGCTTATGGTTTGTCAATTATCCTGACGATGATCAGCTCAACCGTATTGCTTTTCTTCTATTTTATTCGAAAGCATTGGAACCCGATCCTGCGCTACGGTTTGATAGGACTGTTCTTCATCGTGGAAAGCAGCTTCCTGATCGCCCAGATCGATAAATTCCCGCAGGGAGGTTATATCACATTAACAATTGCCATTACGGTGATGTCAGTCATGTATGTGATTTTCAAAAGTAAGATTATTCGTAACAGCATCATTGATTTCGTTAAAGTGAAAAGTTACCTGCCAATCCTGCAAAAGCTTTCGGTAGATGACCAGATCCCGACTTACGCGACGCATTTGGTTTATTTGACGAGTGCAGAACGCGTCGATGAAGTGGAATCAAAAGTGTTCTATTCTATTTTGGAGCAACAGCCTAAACGGGCAGAGCGTTATTGGTTCGTTCACGTAATGACAACCGATGAACCTTATACCAAAGAGTATAAAGTGACGAAGCACGACGAGAATGATCTGATCCGTATTGATTTCAAGCTTGGTTTCCGGATCCAGCCGAAATTAGACATGATGTTCAAGCAGGTTGTGGAGGAATTGGTCGCTAATGATGAAATCCAGATCCTTTCGCGTTACGCCTGTGAATACCATCACAGCGATCACATCGGGGATTTTAAATTCATTGTAATCCGCAAGTTCTTATCGAACGATAACGAGCTTCCTTGGTTCCATAAACTGATCATGAACGCGTATTTCTTCATTAAGGGACGGGCTTTGTCCGAAAAGAACGAATTTGGTCTGGATCCGAGTTCTTTTGTGGAGGAAACATTCCCTTATGTACTTTCCAAAGCAGCTCCGATCAACCTGAAACGAAGTCATTAGCGCATGCTTCCGGCCGGGGTGTCACAAGAACGGATTTTGTTTTCCTGCCTCGATTGGGGGAGCGGACATGTGGCCCGATCGATTTCTCTGCTGAAACAGTTATCCGGACAGGGAAATACATTGTTTATTTGCTGTACTTCTGCTCAGAAAGTTGTTTTTTCTGCTTACGGAATTCCCGCAGAATACCTTGTCGTTGCAGGCTTTCAATTCCGGTTCAAAGGAGATGGGAATTTTACTTCCGAAATGATGCGAAATGCCTGGCGTTTTTCCCGTTGGGTGAAACAGGAACAAAAGCAAGCGGAAAAATGGGTGAACGAGTATCAAATTTCGTTGGTTCTATCCGATCACTGTTACGGTTTTCGTTCGAAGAAAGTTCATTCTGTCTTTATTACGCACCAGGTTTCACTGCCGCCAAAAGCGAGCTGGGCTGCACAGTTCATTCACCGGAAATGGATGAAGCGCTTTGATGAGATCTGGATTATGGATGACCAGGAAATCCGGCTTGCAGGAGTTTTGAGTAACCCGACAGAAAAATCAACATACATTGGTTTTTACTCTCGTTTCCAGGGACAGGAAATTTCAGTTGTCGGGGACAAAATTGTTGGAATTGTTAGCGGTCCCGAACCTTATTCGGGGCATCTTTTTCACTGGATCATTGAACATTACGGAGCACAGAATCTGGTATTGGTTTCCCCGAAAGTTTATGCGGAAGTTCCCCGGAACGTGATTTTAATAAATGATTGGAAACAAGCCGATGCTGAAATCGCTTCTGCAGAAAGGATCATCTCCCGTAACGGGTATTCGACTTTGATGGACCTGCAATACTTAAACAAGAAAGCGGTTTTGATTCCAACGCCGGGACAGTTGGAGCAGGAATACCTGCACTCCACGCTACAACAGGGCAAATAGACACATGTCTATCTGTATTTTTATTTGTGGTTAATAGGCGAAGACGAAGTGTTTGAAGCTATGCTTCTTCACAAATACCAATTCGGAGTTCATACTTACTTGATAGTTATCCCTCTTGAAGTAACCAATGTAGAAGAAGTCCCATCGAATTTATCCAAAGAGAACGTAAACGTACTTCCTACACCGATCGTGCTTCGTACCGAAATGGTTTGATTGTGGGAATCCAGGATGTGTTTCACGATGGAAAGCCCTAATCCCGAGCCGCCTTCATTACGGTTCCGGCTTTTTTCCACGCGGTAAAAACGCTCGAACAAACGAGGCAATTCATGCGGTTCAATTCCCGGTCCATTGTCTGAAATTTCCACTGAAACCAAATCATCCACTTCGTAAAAACGAATTTGTGTTTCCCCGTTCTCATTTCCATAAGATATGGAGTTACTGATCAGGTTGGTCAATACCTGGGCAATTTTCCCGCGATCGGCTTTGACCATAATTTCTTTGTAATACTCTTTTGCAAAGCGCAGCTTGATGTGTTTTTCCTGCGAACGCAGCTCCAGGCTGTCGAGCACTTCTTTAGCCAATTCTTTCAGATCGAAGGGGCGCGTGTCCATTTTCAGGTCGTTTACCTCCAGTTTGGTCAGTTCATCCAGGTCGTTCAGGATGTTGGTCATGCGGTCGATTGCCTTGGAAGCGCGTTCCAAAAACATGCGGTTGACTTTTTCATCTTCCAAACCGCCTTCCAGTAAGGTTAAAACATATCCCTGGATAGAAAAAACAGGAGTTTTCAGCTCATGAGCCAGGTTCCCGATGAATTCCCGTCTGAATTTATCCTGTTCCTGGAGTTGGGTAATCTCGGATTTCCGCTGGTCACTCCATTGCTTGGAATCTGTTTCTGCTTTACCGATTATGTCTTTCGACATATTGATATATGGCTTTTCATCAGCAGCCAGCTTTCCTTTCCGGATAGTGCGGTAAAGGATACGCAAGCGGTTGTAAATAAATCCTCTGAAGAGAAAATAAAAGGCTGTAAATGTGGCCAGCGAACCGAAGAGAATAATGGAAACGAATGCACCTGCGGGAATCGGGTCAAAGAAATGTACGACGAGCAGCGTGAGCGTTAAACAAACGGCAACAATACTGCTTCCCAGGAAAACAATTGCAAACGGATTTAATTTTTTCACTTTTCAGAAAATGTATAACCAACACCTTTAATGGTACGAATATACGATTCTCCTAGTTTCTCTCTTAGTTTTCTGATATGAACATCAATTGTTCGCTCTCCTACGATCGTCTCATCACCCCAAACGGTTGTCAGGATTTGTTCACGGGTAAATACTTTTCCAGGTCTGGAAGCCAGTAATTCGATCAATTCAAATTCCTTTTTAGGCAATTGGATTTCCTCATCGTTCATGAATACCAGGAATTTTTCGCGGTTTACAGTAATGGATGAAGTTTTGATCTCTGCTTCCGTACCGTTGGTGCGTCCTGCTCTTCTAAGTAAAGCTTCCACTTTGGAAACCAATAAACGCGGACGGATCGGTTTGGTAATGTAATCGTCTGCACCTGCTTCAAACCCGGCAACCTGTGAGTAGTCTTCGGCTCTTGAAGTCAGGAAAGCGATAAGCGGTGAATTTAACTGAAGCTCCTGGCGGATCGTCTGGCATGCTTCAATCCCGTCCATCCGGGGCATCATCACGTCCATCAGGATCAGATCCGGAGAAACTTTCTGTGCCATTTCTACTCCTTCGAGCCCGTCATTGGCAACAAATACTTTGTATCCCTCGCGCTCCAGGTTATACTGTAGAAATTCCAGAATATCCTTTTCATCATCCACTAAAAGTATGGTTTGTCCCTTACTTACCTGCATTGTGCTTCTTGTTAAAGTTCGGAGCAAAAGTATCCTTGTAACTTTCCTTTATAATTACTGATGTGTTACGAAATAATTAATTAATACAGGGATAATTATTTTAATGTTAAGAATTGGTAGTGATACGGATAACATCTTCGGAAGCGAATGATTGTTTAACTTTGCATTATGACATGTCGATATGCTCTGGAACTCGCTTACCGCGGAACAAATTATCATGGCTGGCAAATCCAGCCGAATGCATCTTCGGTGCAGGAGGAAATAGAACGAAGGCTAACACAACTCATGGGAAATTCGCAGGTTTCAGTAGTGGGATGCGGCAGAACGGATACCGGGGTTCATGCGTCTTATTATGTGTTGCATTTTGACTGTGAAAGAGAGTTGGACACAGATCAGTTGGTGTATAAACTGAACAAAATGCTCCCGGAGGATCTTTCGATCATGTCGGCACAAAGTGTTACAGAAGAGTTTCATGCGAGATTTTCAGCGGTATCAAGGACATACCATTATTTTGTCCACCAAAAGAAAAATCCGTTTGCATTGGATAGTTATCATCTGACCCAGACAGTTGATTTTGAAGCGATGAACAGAGCCGCAAAGCACTTGTTGGGAAAACAGGATTTTACTTCGTTTTCAAAGCTGCACACAGATGTGAAAACGAATATCTGCACCGTTTCAGAAGCTAAATGGCATCAATTGACAGCCGATAGCTGGTATTTCGAGATCACAGCCGACCGTTTTTTGAGAAACATGGTGCGGGCAGTGGTGGGAACATTGCTGGATGTAGGATACGGAAATTTGACCGAAGCAGACATTCCGTTAATTATCCGGTCCAAAGACAGGGGCGAGGCAAAACTCTCTGTTCCTGCAAAAGGATTGTTTTTAGTGGATATCCGTTATCCGGATGCATTGTTCGTACGATTAAAAGAATTAGATTTAGGAAACTAAAGACTTCACACCGACTAATGAACATCGATCACCATCTTTTGAATCCACTACCTGATTATTTTAGGCAAGTAATTTTACTGCTGTTGGTCTGTATTTCAGGAACTGTTTACCTGCACGCTCAGCAACCGGAGCCTGTTCCGAATACCTTTCAATTTGGTGTGGAAGATGGATTACCAAGTTCCGAAACTTATTTCGTACACCAGGATAAAAAAGGGTATATGTGGTTCTGCACGGACCGGGGAGTTGTTAAATACGACGGATTTCGCATGCAGGTATACAATAAGTCCAACGGATTGCCCGATGATGTGGTTTTTAAGATCATTGAAGACGAAAAAGGAAGGGTGTGGTTCTATTTGTACAATGGAAGCCTGGCGTACTACGATCACGGGAAAGGCAAAATAATTCCTTACAAATACAACTCCGTGCTCAGCAAGATGAATCACGGAGATTTCAACAGCCGTAAATCTTTCAGCGTTGGTAAATATGACGATATTTATTATACCGGACTTTATATCTGTGGACGAATAGACCGGAATGGAAAGCTTTTTATCACGAAGCGTACTTCGGTGAAAAAACTGGTAGAGGTCAATGGCAATTGGATGGATTACAGCGGTTTCAGTAAGCTGATAAACGGTAAGTTGCCTATAAGCATTGTTCCTGAAAAGGGGAGGAAAGTGCATTACAACTACAGCGGGCCGATTTTAAAGTTTGACATCATAAGAATGAATGATCATTGTTTCATCAGTATCAATGATCAGGTGGTTGATCTGGCTAAACCCTCAGAAGAAGTGCATTTTTCAGGATATACGGGAATGTCTAATGTACAGGGAGAACTTTGGATTACCACGCTGACTGGTGCATATCACTACAAGCATTCGGATAACATGCGCCTGGATCGGCCGGATGGATATTACTTTAAGGACAAGAAAATAACGTCAGTTACGAAGGATTCGGAAGGTGGTTACTGGTTTGCCACACTGGATGACGGTGTGCATTACACTTCCTGCCTGGATATCGTAAACTGGATTCCGGGTAAAGAAAAAGGAACAATTCACGATATTAACGGGATCGATTCAAAGGTTTACTACTCCTCTGCTTTCGGATATTATGATTTAACGACAGGAGAAGAACTTTATGCGATCAGAGGTGCAAGGAATGTGATCGGGATTTGGAACAACAAACTGATCACTTCCAACAACGTTCCGTTCTATAAAAGTGACAAGGTGAGCCATAAGTCATGGGGAATGCAAGTGCCCCAGTTCCAGGGATGGGCAATGGACAGAACAGGTGATTTTTACATGACCTATGTAATGACCTCCAGGATGAGCATTCAATCTTCTGTCGTCGTGGAACCGTTGTTGGATTTTAAGGAGATCTACAGCCCGAAAAAATATGCTGCGCATTATTTTAAATCAATGGCATTTGACGAGAATAACAAGTTGTACCTCGGTGCTTTGATCGGGTTATTCACCATTGAAAACAGGAAAGTCAAGAGGGTGGAATTACCACCCGATCTCAACAATATTCGGATCACAGATCTGAAATTTCACCCCAGGTGGGGATTGATTGCCGCAACCAGGGGGAGGGGAATTTTCATTCTTAAAAATGGGAAACTTGCCGGAAGAATTCAAAGAGCAGACGGCCTGCTTTCGGATCAGCTGAATACCATTCATGTGGATAAGGAAGGAAATTTATATGTCGGTACGAATAAAGGACTTTCAAAGGTGGTGAAATCCGGATTTAACCGGATCGAAATTTTCAACCTGACAGAATTAAACGGCTTGGCTTCCTCTGAGGTAAGTGCTATTTTCCGCAATAACAGAGGAGTGTACGTCGGAACGCGCGAAGGAATTACACTGATCCCTGCATCTTACAAATGGTTCATGCCTGAACACGAGGAGCAGATCAAAATCCAGTCTGTTTTTGCCAATGGAAAACGGACACCGGCGTTTAAAGACGGAATACAGTTTAATGCGTCGCACAAAATACTGCGTTTTCTATTGCAAACAACCAATTACAAATCGTTGCACCGTCAGCCATATAAATACCGTTTTCGGAAAACAGATTCATGGTCTACCGGATTCAACGGGGAAATTATCCTGATCAATCCGGCCTTTGAATCTTATGAACTGGAAATTCAATACCAGAATGAGAGTGGTACCTGGAGTAAACCTTATGTCCTGACTAATTTTTCCATCCTGCCACCTTTTTATTCTACCTGGTGGTTCACGGCTTTGATTGTTTTCCTGGTTCTTGGAGCCGGTTTTTTGTTTTTCAGAAGCCGGATCAAAGTTATCCAAAACCGCAATGTCATGCAGGCAGAGATTAAGCAACTGGAACAAAAAGCATTGCTTGCACAAATGAATCCCCATTTTATTTTCAATTCACTGAACTCAATTCAAAGCTTCCTGATCTTCAATGAAAATGAACTGGCAGAAAGGTACTTGCTGAAATTGTCGCAATTGATCCGCATGACACTCACCAATTCAAGAGAAAGTGAGATCAGTATCGAAAAAGAAATCGAGATCCTCCGGAAATATATCGAATTGGAGCAAATGCGTTTTAAAGAGCGCTTTGATTTTGAGATCATATCGACTGTTTCCAAAGGCGAGATGTCGAAAAAAATTCCCCCGATGCTGATCCAGCCATTTGTGGAAAATGCGATCATTCACGGATTCAAAAAATTGAATGAAGGCGGAAAACTGGTAGTGGAATTTTTGAGGATAACCGATACGTTTTTATATGTGGAAGTGCGCGATAACGGGTTGGGATATTCGAATACGATTGAGAAGCAAACCTCCGGTCACAAATCATACGGAACCAAAATCACGTCGGAAAGACTGGATTTGTACAAGCAAAAATATGGCGGAGATTTCCATTACACCATTGAAACATTATGGAACGATACCGGCGAAACGGTCGGTACAGTAGTTCACATGAAAGTGCCCATCATTGTTGCCGGGTAATTTTGGGGCAATAAAAAGGGAGATTTTACACTCCCTTCCTGTTATTCTACGATTACAATGTAATTGTTCTTTTTTCCTTTCCCCAGGAGGATGAATTTTTCATTGATCAGGTCGCTTGGGCCAACCAGCGTTCCTTCACTTACTTTATCTTTGTTCAGCGAAATGGCATTGGCCTTTAATTCGCGTTTAGCTTCTCCGTTTGATGGTAAGAACCCGGTTTTAGCAGATAATAGGTCAACAATACTAACTCCTTCATTCAATTCGGAACGCTTGATCGTTGCCATCGGAACGCCGTCAAAGACACTTAAAAACGCATCGTTGGACAATTTCTTCAAATCCTCAGAAGTGGATTTTCCAAACAGGATATTGGAAGCCGCAATGGCCATTTCAAGTGCTGATTTTCCATGAACCCGCTCTGTTACTTCTTCCGCAATGGCTTTCTGCAAAGTGCGCAGATGAGGAGCTTCGTTGTGCTCTTTTTCGATTGCTTCGATTTCTTCCTGCGTTTTCAGAGTATAGAAACGAATCAGTTTTGAAGCATCTGCATCGGAAGCATTTAACCAGAATTGGTAGAAAGCATACGGACTTGTTTTTTCAGCATCCAGCCAAACAGTACCGGATTCTGTTTTTCCGAATTTTCCACCATCAGCTTTCGTCAATAAAGGACAAGTGAAAGCATAAGCTTCACCGCTTGCGATACGTCGTACCAATTCTGTTCCCGTGGTGATGTTTCCCCACTGGTCAGATCCTCCGAACTGTACTTTTACGTTATTGTTTTTGTACAAATGCAGGAAATCATATCCCTGGATCAGCTGGTAAGAAAATTCAGTAAATGAAATTCCCGTTTCCACGCGTTTCTTCACGGAATCCTTCGCGCTCATGTAGTTTACGGTAATGTGTTTTCCCACATCGCGGATAAACTCCAGGAAAGAGAAATGGCGCATCCAGTCGAAATTGTTTACCAATTCGGCTTTATTTTCTCCTTCTTCAAAGTCCAGGAACTGGCGCAATTGATTTTGAACTGAAGCCACGTTATGATTCAGTGTTTTCTCGTCCAGTAAGTTACGCTCATCCGATTTTCCGGAAGGGTCTCCAACCATTCCGGTTGCACCGCCAACCAATGCATAAGGTTTGTGTCCAGCCAGCTGGAAATGTTTCAATAACATGATCGGAAGCAGGTTTCCTACGTGTAGAGAGTCTGAAGTCGGATCAAAGCCCACATAACCGGATGTCATTTCCTTAAGCAGTTGTTCTTCCAAACCGGGCATGATATCCTGTATCATTCCTCTCCATCTTAATTCTTCAATGACATTCTTTTTCATGTGTCTTTTTTTGATATCCCGGCATTTATCGCCAGGGTTGTTTTTTATTGCGCAAAAATAGGGATTATTCCGCTTTTTGAAATGAAGTTTTGGTGAACAAGATCGAAGAAGCCCGAAATGTAGTATCTTCGACCATGCTTCAAACCCGAAAAGAAACGGCTTTCCTTATTATGGCAGGAATCTTTATTACGAGTGCCATTGTTGCTGAACTGATCTCGGCAAAACTAGTTTACATGGGGCCATATTTAGCACCGATGATTGCTGGAATTGTTCCCTGGCCGGTTGTTTTTCTCCTGACGGATGTGATGAATGAGTACTTCGGAAAACAGGCCGTACGTCGTCTGAGTTGGATCACTGCCGGATTGATCGCATTTTGTTTCCTGATCGTATTTGTTGCTGTTCAGCTTCCCACAGCGGAGGGTTCCTGGTTGTCTGACAAAGAATTTGCGAAAGCTTTCGGCGGGTCCCTGTGGATCATGGTCGGAAGTATCACTGCATTCATTGTGTCCCAATTACTGGATGTGCGCCTGTTCCATTTTTTTAACCGGCTCACCGGAGGAAAAATGATCTGGCTGAGAAGTACGGGGTCCACAGTTGTTTCCCAATTGGCCGATTCGTTTATTGTGGCACTTATCGGACTGTATTTTTCTGGAGCTTATCCGTTGAAACTGGTATTGGTTTTAGCAATCACGGGTTATCTGACCAAATTGGTCATAGCAGTTTGTTTAACACCTTTGATCTACGTGATGCATTACCTGGCGAAAAAAATCCTCGGGGAGAAACCGGCTATGTAATTCCGAATTGGTTTCAAAGTAATAGAAAAGCTTTCTGTGTAAATCTGCGGAAATAAAAAAGGACCCGTTTCAGAGTCCTCTTAATCTATAATTCGAAAGTCAGTTCAACTGTCACTGACTGTGATTTCAATCCGTCGCTGCGGTGGTAATATGCATAACGAACTCCTGCGGAACGCATCGCAAACACCGATTTTAGCGAAGTTTTATTCCGGAGGTTGAAGATGGATTTAACCGGTGCATAACGCACAGCTCCGCCCACTTTATTGGAAATGAACCCGGAAAGATCGTAATCACTGGTGTAGTAAGATTCCTGGCGGTAAGAGTGTTCGCCATAACCCGCAAAATACTTGCTTTTCAGCTGGTAATAGAACCGGTAAGAAGGAACAATAGAAAGAGCAGAAGTAATGCGGATCGGTGTTTCTACTTGCGTGGTTATTCCCTGAACTCCCCAGTTATCGGTATAATAACGCGCAAAAGTACGCACGGTCAGGTATTTATTGACAGATAAGTTGTAACGGGCAAAAGCAGCTACTTTGAAACGCGTTCTAGGAAGTTTTTCGATCCGTACTTCTTTGTAGAATTCATCGGCAATACCGTCATTGAAATAAACGCGGTGAAAAGGTGTGGATAACATTCCGTTCTGGTAAACAAGATCCGCACCAACAGCCATATTGCTTCGCTTATTGATCACGAAACTGTATTGGTTGGTCAGCGCCAAAGAGTAGCGCCAATCCATCGGGTACGTTTTTCCGTCTTTGGAAATGGTTTTTCCTGTTACCGGGATCACCGTAGCATTTGGGTACTGCGTACCTGTTTCGTAATGACTTCCGGATGTGCTTCCACTGGAATTTTCGGAGCCGGATTTTGTAACGTAATCAAATGCGTCGTTTTGGTTTCCTGTCCAGATTCCTCCGTCGCTGTTCCCTCCCGAACCGTTTCCAGAACCTGATCCCGAACCACCGCTTGTGCCACCGGAAGTAGATCCGCCGCTGGTTCCACCTGAAGTTCCCCCGGATGTACCGCCGCCGTAAACCGGACTTGCACCTGTTAATGTGCTTGCACCGGAATAATATTCTGCGGTAGACGCACGGAATTCGCCCGGGTAAACCATCATCCAGCGATCTGCAATTAAATTTCCGCCTACAATGTAAGTGGCGTGGCGTCTGCGCAGGCTTTTTGCCCAACTCAAACCTCCATTGAACGAGCGAACATCGTATTCCTGGGAAAACCCGATCGTCGGACTGAAAATGGAACGCGATCTTTTGTGAGCCAGGTCAAAACCGATTGATCCGAAGCTTCTTAATTCATCTCCGCTGACATTGCTTGTTCCGGAGCTTGCAGAAGACTGGTATTTATCAATTTTCAGCATCGAAGCAGAAGTGAAATAATCAAATCCGCCGCCCACTTTAATTGCGGAAGAATCTTTGATCGGAATGTGGATCATCGTTTCCAGTGCATTGCTGAACAGTTCCTGTGATCCCAAACCACCGTTTACGGCGCTGTGATCTCCGTCCTGCTCGTAGTAATTTCCCAATAAGGAAACCTTCACGGGTTTCTTTTCTTTGACAGGCTTTGCCGTTTGACTGTAAACCGTGAAGGTTGCCGCAAAAACAAAGCAGATAGTTATAATAAGTGCAATCATGTTATTTCAGGTAAAAAAATTAATTACAGCCGCAGCCACCCCCGGTTTTTCCTCCCAGTCCACCGGATGAACCTTCCCGGTAGGATTCGGTTTCGTTTTCCAGTTTTTCCAGCGATGAAGCATTCGTTTGCATGGAATCATCCTGGAGCAGGGCCATTTGGTAAGCTCTCACATCCGCACAGGAAGAGAAAACTAACGTAACTCCGCCCAGGAGGATGAGGTTCTTAATTTTTGATTTCATAAGCTCGTTGTTTCAAATTATCTGAATAGTAATAGTTGTCGTTTTCGTCTACGATAAAGCATTGCAGGTCATCAAACCGGTTGACGAATTCCAGTCCTTTTTCACGTCCCAGTAAGAAAATAGAGGTTGCAACGGCATCACACAACTCGGCATCTGCGCTGATGATGGTAACGCTTTGCAGCCCGCTGACCGGGTAGCCCGTTTTCGGGTGGATGATGTGCGCATATTTCTTCCCGTTGATCTCTGCAAATCGCTCGTAACTTCCCGAAGTAGCTACGGCTTTGTTTTCGAGGTTCAGCCAGGCAATACTTTTTGATTTTTTCTCCGGGTCCACGATTCCCACGCGCCATTCCTCGCCGAATTCGTTCTTTCCCCAGGTAATAAGGTCTCCACCGGCATTGATCAATCCGCCGCTCACGCCCAAATTTTGAAGCTTGATCTTGATCTTTTGAGCAATGAATCCTTTCCCGATTGCTCCCAATTCAATCTTAGTTCCTTTGTTTTGAATGAAAACAGTGCGCTTTTCTTCATTGAGCTGAATGAACCGGTAATCGATGTTGCGAATCGAATGTGCGATCTCTTCTTCACTCGGAAGTTTTTCCATCGGTCGGTCAAAATACCACACCTTATCAATCGAAGCGAAAGTCACATCGAACAAACCATTAGTGAGATTGGAAATTTTGAGGGAGCGCTTGATCAGGAAGAACAATTCGTCGCAGACTTTTACAGGTTGAATTCCGGCGTTTTGATTGACTGCATACAGTTCGGTGTTGTCCTGCCATGCTGAAATGATGTTGATGAGCCGGTTGGCTTCTTCATAACCGCTTTCGATTAATTGTTCGGCTTCCTGGGGTTTGGAAGAGTCGTAAACGATGGAAATATCCAAATGACTGGTCATGGACGCAATCGATTTGGAAAAAACACTTACTTGTTGCATGTCTCCTTTAGTTTGTTCAGGATACCGATCATTTCTTCATTGGAAATTGCACCACGCTTGAAAATGTGTTTGATATCAAAATCGGAATCCGTAATGACCAGTAGCGGGAAAATTCCGCCTTTATTCAGCTTTTCAGCGAGAAACTCATTCGATTCAACCACTTCTTTTGCCAATTTTGCCCGTTGCGGAAAATCGGCGGTGTAGTAAATGAAATCGTTTTGTAAAAGCGAATCGATTGCTGGAGTTTCCAGTGTTTCTTTTTTATATTTGTGGCAAACGGCACACCAGTCAGAGCCGCAGAAATAAACGGCAATGTACTTTTTCTCCGTTTTGGATTTTTCCTGTAAACCTGCAGAAATAGCGGGTGTGGAAGCTTTCAGGCCAAAGCCGGCAAAAATGGAAAGCAGGATCAGTAATTTCATTGTTTAATAAATTGTTGAGTTGAAGTCATTCCTGCTGCGAAAACCTGGATGAAGTAAGTTCCGGCTTGTAGTTCAGAAATGGAAAAGTGTTTGGATGAGCGTTCAATCACTATTTTTCCGCTCAGATCTGTGATAGTGATCAAAGGATTTGCTGTATTGGTTTGAATGGTAATAAAATCCAAAGCCGGATTCGGGAACAGGGAAAAGGTCAATTCGTTTTCAGTAACCGAAGCCACGTTTCCGTTTGACAGCTTTAGGATCTTCCCGTCTTCTCCAACAATGTAACCGACATTTGGACTCGGGAAAGTAACGTCCGTCAATTCGGAAGTAATTGCTGCAATATTGTGTGAAGACCAGGACAAACCACCGTCGTTTGTAAGCAGAATGCGTCCTTCCTTACCAACAACCCAGCCGCGGGTGTTTGAAACAAACCAAACTCCTTTCAAATCCTTGCTTGTAGCAGCGTAAACAGAAGTAAACGTTCCGTTTCCATCGGTTTTCTTCACTTTTCCATCTTTGTAAGCCAGGTATCCTGTTCCGGCAGAAGGGAAGTGCAGTGCTTCGAAATCATCCGGAACAGCCGTGTTTTGTGTTGTCCAGGTAGTTCCTGCATTGATCGTTTTAGCGAAGAATCCGTCTTTTCCGCAAACAAATGCTTCCGTGGCAGATACCATTTGAAGGTCGAGGATTTCCAGGTCATTTCCTGAGCCGGATCCCGATCCCCCGTTTCCGCCCGCACTGATTGTCCAGTTTGCACCACCGTTCACAGTTTTGATAATCACTCCGGATACTCCGGCTGCCATTCCCGATTGTGCGTCGAAAAAATGCACGGCATACAGATCGAATGGTGTATTTGATATCTGGGTAACCCAGGTAGTTCCTCCATTTGTTGTGTGGACGATTACACCATCTTTCCCGACAGCCCATCCGTTGGATGCATCGGTAAACAGGATAGCGTTTAGTGTTTTGGTAGTAGCAGCAGTTTGTAGGCTCCAGGTTGCACCTCCATCCGAAGTTTGCTTGATGATCCCGTCTTTTCCGCAAACCCACCCGGTGGATTCATTGACAAAAGATACGCTGTTCAGGTCTCGGGTAGTTCCGGAATTGAGTTGCGTCCATTGCGCATTCAGGCTGAAATTCAGTATCAAACCGGTACAAAACGTAAGCAGTATTTTTTTCATAATTAATTTTTGATCCATTTTTTAATGAATGATTTGGAAAAGCTGGTGATGTAGATGTAGTAAACGCCGTTTTGAAAATCGGCAAGTGAAAAATCGTACCTGCCGGATTGCGGATACCTTCTTTCGGAGTGAAGGAGTCGTCCGTTGAGATCTTTGAATTCGATTAGCGGCGGGCGGTCATCCTGTAACAAATCGTCTTCAATATAGAGGTGTAATACCTCCTGTGCCGGGTTCGGGTAAAGTGTAGCAGACAATTCACCGGATTCTTCCAGGTCATCGCAATTGCATCCGGCCACAAAGAGCGCTTTTCGCAATTCTGTTTTCCGTTGTCTGAATAAATGAGCTATTCCGGGCAGGTAAACATTGGTCGGGACATTGTTCCGGATCATACTAACAATTACAGCTTGGTTGATATTGCGGTAAAATGCTTCGGTGGAGTAAAATTTCAGGCTGTCTTCCTCAACAGCAGGTTTGATGAGGTTGTACATTTCCGCAGCCCGTTCATCAAAAGGATACGAACTGAATTCATTGTCGAGGAGCTTACAAAATTGACTCAAATAAGTCTGCGCAAGGAAAGAATTGTCTTTCAAACGCTGAATGAAAGGCTGATAACCATTTCCACCGATTTGCGGAATGGGTTCCTGTGTGGCAGACCAGAAGCTCAGGTTGTAATCCCATGGGACCCAGTGAATCTGCTGATCACCCGGATGATCGTAAAGGAAAAAGTTCCGGCCGTTGCTTGCATAGCAATCGTGGTTATTGATGAGCACATCAACAGCCTGGATTCGCATGAAGTTGTCTACGTCAAATTGAGTATGCAGCTGCTGGTTGTAATCCATGCTGTAATCATTGTTGAACAAGTCCATCCAGCTGATGAGATGGTCCCACGAATGCGCTCCGCTGTCTGTTTTCAATTCCAGTTCGGGGTAAGATGCCGGTGAATCGCCTTTCCATTTTAAAGCGGTTGTTTTTACTGCTTCAAATAGGTTTCCTTTTTTTGTTTGAAAATGATGGTTCAGGAATTGTTTATCCGGTTCCTCCACAATCTCATAGCAACCCCAGTAGATATTGTCAATATACAGTCTGCAAAATGAAACACGTGAAGCGGGAATATTCAAATAGCGGAACAGGTCATAAGCCATGTATTCTCTCAGGAAAGAGGGATCACCGGCTAAATTGTGCAGGTTCAGTTTTTTCAATCCCTGGAAATCCTGGCCTGGAACGAACTTGTTGAAATCAAGCCGCAAAGGTTTCTTTTTGCCCGGGAAACCGTAGTTGGAATACTTGCCTTTGAAACGCAGACCAACACTGTCGAGCAGAACACCGTCGATTGAGAGTTGAGTGGGAATGAAACGCTGCGGAGCTCCGTTCAGTGCCGAATTGTAATACGATTGTAAGGTGTCAAACCAATGTTCCCGGTTTGTTTGAATCCGGATTTCATGCAGGTTTTTGGAGAAGATTTTTTGCGAAAAAAGGATGTTTGAACAACACAGTACCAGGTAAAGCAAGAAGCTTTTACGTCGTAGCAATGCACATCTGCTTTTAGCAAGCAGCCCGTTTAAGTTCAGTAATTCCAAGTGTCCAATTTAGGGCACGAAATTACCTGAGGAGTAATTATACTCCAATCACTGAAAAAAGGTATTATCGGATACCTTCGAAAGAGTCGGAAAGAGGACTTAAATACGGGCTGTTACCATTGAAAGAACTACTTGACCAATACCAGTGAGTTGTCAGTTAGTTCAATGATCCTGAATGACATTCCGAAAATCCCACGGAAAGTGAGCTGACTTTTTTCGAGATCAATTCCATACCAAAAGGAAAGCCAGGGATCACGCAGGTAAACACCGTCTAAAATTCCATTCGACTGAACCGGAGGTTTGGGGGTGTTTTCTTTGATTTTACAATTCGCAGATCCGGAATTCAGGTCAAAACGGAGTTGATGGTCTGCCCAAAAATCGGTTTTTGTAAACCGGCAGGTATCTCCCGTTTCAAGATCGAAAAAGGACTTCGGAGATTGATAATTCCACGCTCCCAGGATGTGTTTGTTCCAATGCAGGCTGTCATGGATTTTTGTCAGGACAGTCAGTTTATCGTATGCATAAAAACCATCCTCCGTGGAGATTCCGGCAGTTTCCTGTTCGATTAAAATGAGCCGGTTTTTTTCCAAAACGTATCTCACCATTAAGGGCTCGACTCTTTTCCGGCGCTCTTTTTTTGTTTTGTACAAGAGCAAAGTTCCTTTTTGATCGTTGGAGTGACTTTCATAGCGAATATACAATGGCTGAGGAGTCCGGATATAATACCTGGAGGAAAGGATTGTTTGCTCTAACAGATCTCCAAAGCTGATGCCTGTTTTTCCCTTTGGGAACCGGTAAATAGTGGTGTCATCCAAGTTTGCACCAAGCATGGAAACATACCACGTGCCGGTTAACGGACGCAAACTGTCGTTTTGTGCATGAGTTAAAACAGCGATTAATAAAACAAAATAAGTAATCAGCTGTTTCAAGGGAAATAAGTTTTATTTTGTCAATGACTTGAAGACTTCTTCCAGTGATTTTTCTTCCGTACGTAAAGTCAGTACCAGCAAGTTGTTTTTCTGTGCGAATTGGGCAACCGTTTTACGCAAATCATCCACAGACTCGCTTTCGATCAGGTATTTGGAATCCGTAATGCGTTCCACTTTGGAAGCTCCAGGAATTTTTTGAAGCAGGTTTCTTGAAACAGCTCCGTCAAATTCAGCATAAACCACTTGGGTATCGGATTCTAATTGCAGGTTGGAAGCCAGGTTGTCAGCCACCAATTTTCCTTTTCGAATGATCACTACGCGGTCACAAATTGCTTCTACTTCCTGTAGAATGTGAGTGGAAAGCATCACCGTTTTCTCTTTCCCGATGCGGCGGATCAGTTCACGAATTTCTACCAGCTGATTGGGATCCAGACCGGATGTCGGTTCGTCCAGGATCAATACATCCGGGTTGTGAATGATTGCCTGCGCAAGACCCACACGCTGGCGGTAACCTTTGGAGAGCATCCCGATCTTTTTGTTTTGCTCCACTTCCAGTCCAACCAGTTGGATCATTTCCTTCACGCGTTCCTTCAGGTTTTTGATTTTGTAAATCTTTCCTACAAACTCCAGGTATTCCTTCACATACATGTCGAGGTATAACGGATTGTTTTCAGGAAGGTACCCGATGCGCTTTCTGGTTTCAATGGAATCCACCGAAACCGGGATTCCGCACACGCTGATTTCCCCGGCAGAAGCAGGGATAAATCCGGTGATCATTTTCATAGTGGTCGATTTACCAGCACCGTTCGGCCCCAGGAAACCAATGATCTCACCTTTTCCTACGGAAAACGTAATGTTGTTCACTGCTGCCTGTTCACCATAAAATTTGGAAAGGTTCTTTACTTCAATCGACATACTAAAAACTTTGGCTACGAAGATAACGAATGAGAACGGAATAACGTTGGTTTGGTTAAAAAACGCGCTAAAAAGAAGGGGGGATTCAAGCGCAAAAGAGACAAAGAACGCAGGGAAAGAATCTTAAAAACTTTGCACTCTTCCATTCTTTACGGTTATTCCTTCATCTGGTTCATCATTTTACAATCTCTTTCGGTAATTTTGTACCATGAGTGAACTTCGCGGAAGAGTTTTAAAATCAACAGGGAAATGGTACCAGGTTTTGATGCCGGACGGAGAAGTTGTTGAATGCCGGATTCGTGGCCGCCTTCGTTTGGAAGGACTGAAAACGACCAACCCGATAACTGTTGGGGACACGGTGATCCTGGACCCGAAAAGCGACGAAGAAGGCAAGCGGGTAATCGTAGATTACGAGATTCGGGAGAATTACATTGTAAGAAAAAGTACGAACCTGAGTAAGCAAATGCACATCCTGGCTGCAAATGTAGACCGCGCTTACCTGATGGTGACACTGAAATACCCGGAAACTCATTTCGTATTCATCGACCGGTTTTTGGTTGCCGCAGAATCTTTCCGCATCCCAACTACGTTGATCTTTAATAAAGTAGACCTCTTGAATGACGAAGCATTGCTTGATTTGAAAGCGATTATGTTCATGTATGAATCGATCGGGTATCCGTGTCATGCAATTTCTGCTACCAACGAAAAAGACATCGATTTCCTGAGAGAAGAAATCAAAGACCAGCAGGTCATGATCGCAGGTCATTCCGGAACCGGGAAAAGCACACTGGTCAATGCATTGGACCCTTCACTGGATTTACGTGTCGGTGAGATTTCGTCTGCGCACCACCAAGGACAGCATACTACCACCTTTGCAGAAATGCATCCTCTGTATTCGGGCGGATTTATCATTGATACGCCGGGAATCCGCGCTTTTGGGATCGTGGACCTGGAAAAAGAAGTCATCTCTCATTATTTCCCGGAAATGCGGGCTTTGATCGGTGAATGCAGATTCCATAATTGCCAGCATTTGAATGAACCGTCTTGCGCGGTCAAGGAAGCGGTCAAGAGCGGAGAAATCTATGAAAGCCGTTACTTTACTTACCTGCAGCTGATGACAGGTGACGATGAAGATGTGCACCGTCGCAACAAACGCGGATTGGAATAATTATCAGAATTAGGAATTAGGAATTAGGAATTAGGAATTAGGAATTAGGAATTAGGAATTA
>RCUH01000323.1_pt1 | contig 55708 bp, 46 predicted proteins | sample 2166191 | NCBI WGS metagenome assembly RCUH01 (sample SAMN09932848, study PRJNA488358) | compost metagenome | feature: garden; material: soil; isolation source: compost soil in an enriched community after 214 h of incubation | place: Germany: Experimental Botanical Garden Goettingen | collected... | reverse complement strand
TGGGAGAGTAGGTCGGTGCCTAAACCTACAGCCCCGTTCAAGAAATTGATCGGGGCTTTTTTTGTGGAAGAATAATCCGCCAAAAGGCGATACCGGATCCCCCGCTATGTACGTTGGGGCACAGCATCTCCCGGAAATATCTACAGCTCATCCCCCTACGTCTGTGGACGCCCTTTTTGGTTTGGACATTATATGGCCTTCCATGCCCTGGTCCCTGCAGGATAATAACACTGATCCGACATCTGTAACATATAATATTTAGCTGTAAAGATTCCTGTAAATAATCTCTATCGGAATACTATATCCTAAATAGTATCTAATTATACCTTTGTTAATTTTTGTTAAAGTTTTCTCTCAAGATTATCCGTACTTTTTAATTGGTTATTTTTGTATCTTATGATATATAATAGAACAGTTAAGATGAGAATTTATAGAGTAATTATATCGTTTCTAATCATATTTGTTAGCGCAAACATTAGTAGTGCTCAAGATAAAAATGTTAAGCTACCTCCAAATTGGTTTAATCTAGATTTGCTATCTGACGGTTACTTTGGTATTAGTACTGAAAAGGCATACAAAGAATTACTAAAGAGTCAAAAGCCAAAGCAAAAAATTGTTGTTGCCGTTATTGATGGAGGAACAGATATTAAACATGAGGATTTGAAGGATGTGTTGTGGACTAATAAAAAGGAAATCCCCGGTAATGGTATTGATGACGATGGAAATGGTTACATCGATGACGTTCATGGTTGGAATTTTATCGGTTCAAACAAGGGTAATCTGGCTCATGATAACTTAGAGCTGGTACGTATCAAAAGTAAATTGGAACCAAAATATCGTTCTGTGATTAGAACAACTGTTTTAGACAGTGCCGAGAAAGAAGAATATAACTTATACAGACGCGTAGTTTCTGACTTCGGCAAAAAGTATGATGAAGCTAGTTCGGTTTTCCCTATTTATATTGCTATTAAAAAGGTGATGGATTCTGTAGCATTCGTTAATCAAAAGAAAATTCCATCATTGGAAGATATGGAGAAGTACAAAGCTGATGACGAAATGCAAGAATACATTAAAAAGATTGTACGTAAAGGTTCCAAGGATGAAGGTAGTATCGAAAAGTTCTATGAGTCAATTGAAAAAGGGCACAAGGAGCTTGACCAAATGCTAAAATACAATTTGAATGAAAATTATGATGAAAGAGCCGCTTTGGTAGGAGATGATTATTCGAATTCTAAAGAGCGTATTTACGGAAATAATGATGTAATGGGGCCGGATGCTGACCATGGTACTCACGTTTCGGGAATCATCGGAGCAAATAGAACTAATGAACTTGGTATTAAAGGTGTGGCGGATCATGTTAGCATCATGACAATAAGAGTGGTTCCGCAAGGAGATGAGAGAGACAAAGATGTAGCTAATGGTATCAGATATGCTGTAGAAAATGGAGCTAGGGTTGTAAACATGAGTTTCGGTAAAGGTTACAAATGGGATAAGAAAGTGGTGGATGAAGCCATCAAATATGCAGAAAGTAAGGGCGTACTATTAGTTCATGCGGCTGGTAACGATAATCAAAATAATGACCTAACAGATAACTTTCCTACAAAGTATTATGATAGTCCAGAGGCAGATGCTTACGCTAAGAAAAATAAGAAGCCAGAGGTAAAACCTTTCGCTACTCCTATTCCGAATACGATGAATGGAGGACCAGACGCTCCAAGAAAAGATGCGGTTGTTAAACCGCTACCTTTAGATGTAGAAAAATATCAACTACCTCATGCTAAAAATTGGTTAGAGGTTGGCGCTAGTGCCTATAAGGATGATGATAATTTGAAAGCATCGTTCTCCAACTACGGAAAATATAATGTAGATGTGTTTGCGCCAGGCTTTATGATTAATTCAACTGTACCTAATTCGAAATATGAGGAATTTGATGGTACAAGTATGGCAGCTCCGGTTGTTTCTGGATTGGCAGCATTGATTTTGAGTTACTATCCAGAATTAACAGCTGTTGACGTTAAAGATATTATCATGAAATCGGTAACTAAAGTAACTAGAAAAGTAAAATACAAAAACGATAAAGACGAAACTGTACGTGCTAATTTTTCTGAGCTATGTGTAAGCGGTGGAATTGTAAATGCTTATAATGCACTTAAACTCGCTGAAACTTATAAACCTTCGACCGCGAAATAACTTGAATAATAAAAATTGAAATCCTCAGAGTATAACTGGGGATTTTTTTTGTGACAAGGTTTTTAATCCTTTTTTGATTTTTATGGTCTATCCTTAACACACACAAATGTAAACCCCATAAATGAAATTATTTTACCCTTTTTTATTGCTCTACTGCATAAGTATAACTTCTTATGCGCAAAAACTGCCTGATGTTCAAACAACTAGCATATCAGCTCCTACCACAACAAGAATTGATGGTAAAAACCTTGAATGGAATACTTTCTCGGCAGAAAATAAAAGGACTGGATTGCTTTACACCATCGCAAATGACGATAAAAATTTATATCTAGCACTTAAAGCTACTTCTAGTGAAACTATCAATAAGATTTTTGCCGGTGGCATTTCTTTTAGTATCAATGCTAAAGGAAAAAAGCGAGAAGAAGATGCAAGTACTATTACTTATCCCTTAGTTGGTAGAAACAATGCAAACCGCGGTGGCGGTGGGCAAGGCGGTACAAACAGGCAGCGAATGGGGCAAGGTAGAGCAGACCAAAGTCAAGAACAGAAAGATTCTCAGTTGGTAGCTATAAAAGAAATCAAGGTTAAAGGCTTTAATATTACTGATTCTCTGATTTCTATTTATAATGAATACGGAATTAAAGCTGTGGCTAAAATGGATGAGCAAAAGGCTTATTTCTGTGAAATTGCAATTCCTTTAGCTGCTTTAGAAGTTGCGGTAAACGATAAGAAAGAAATCGCTTATCAAATTAAATTGAACGGACGACAAGGAGGCGATTTTACCCAAAGATCTAATTCGGGAGCTGGAGGTTTCGGTGGAGGAAACAACCGTGGAGGCTTTGGAGGCGGTAATAATAATGCAGCACAGCAAGATTTAATGGTCGCTACCGATTTTTGGGGCAAATACATTATTCAGAAATAATAGCTCACATTTAAAACGATATCGAAATGAAGAAGCTATTACTCAGGCTAGTTCTGTTATTGCCTTTCTTATGCTTAGCATTTAATCTTTATGCTCAAAATACACCTAGGGGGAAAAATGTACCGCCACCAATTTCTACTAGGGAAATTAGCGGAATTGTAAAAGATTCTACTGATTTGGGAGTGCCGGGGGTGACCATCCGATTAACTTCTGAAAGAGATACGCTAACTACCAGTACCAACCCAGATGGGATTTTCGTGTTTAAGAATGTAAAATTAGCTACTTATACCATGAGTTTTACCATGATGGGATATAAGCAGCAAATCAATAAATACAAGCAAAATGACGCCATTCCTAGAGTTGTGATGGATCCTGTTATTTTGCAAGCGATGGCTAATACCTTAGATGAAGTAGTGATTAAGGGGGCTCCATCCATCACTTATAAAACAGATACGGTAGAATATAAAGCTAGCGATTATATTGTTAGGGAAAATGCCACGGTTGATGAATTGTTGAAGAAAATGGAAGGCATGGAGGTTACAAATGACGGAACATTAGTTCATCAGGGAAATAACGTAACCAAAGCCAAAATCAACGGAAAAACTTATGCTGGTGGAGACATTGCCACGGCGATTCAAAACTTGCCTGCCGAGATTGTAGATAAGATACAAATTGTAGACGACTACGGCGACCAAGCAGCTAGGACGGGAATCAAAGATGGCGATCCAGAGAAAATCCTAAATATTGTAACCAGAACAGATAAATCGGTAGGTAATTCGGCAAATATTCAAGCTGGGGGCGGCAGTAACGAACGTTATGAAAGTTCTCTTTTTGGCACCAGATTAAATGGAAATCAAAATCTGTCAGTAAACCTACGACTAAATAACACAGTTAATGGTGTAGCTAATACAGGCACCACGGGAGGTGAAGCGATGGGAAATGGAGGCGGAGGTGGTGGTAGAGGTAACGGTGGTAATAATGGCGGTGGTGGAAGAGGAGGAAATGCAGGGGGCGGCTCAGGTAGTGGGAATTCTGCAAGTGGTAGTGGAGGAACAACCAATAATGGTGGTTCAACATTTTCTTACAGAGATCAGATCGGCAAAAAAGTGCGTATCAATACCAATTACAAATACGATTTCAAGAATGTAAATTCTTTGAACAGTAGTTTGTCCGAAATTTATTCTACCAATGGAACGATATTTTCTACCAATGAAAGTGAGCGGGATAACAAGACTAGAAATCATAATTTCAATTTCGAAGTAGAAGCCGATATAGATAGTAATAACTTTTTGAGGATTACTCCTGAAGTTACTTTCTCATCGACTAATAACAGCGGAATATCTAGCATAGGACAATCTGGTGACCTGATTACACAAAACCAATTAGGTAGTAATTTGAACAAAAACACCAGACCCAACATTGGAGCTACGGTTTTCTATCAACATATCTTCAGCAAGCCTAGACGCAATTTGTCGTTGCAGTTTAGCTTTAACAGTGCAAACCAAGAGTCGGAGCAAGAGCGTAATACCAAGTTTTATAAAGACGATATCAATGTACTCGATTCTTTGGTGCACCGATTAATAGCGAGGCGAAATTTGACCTCTAACTATCGCGGCAGTTTTACATATGTGGAGCCATTGGCCATTAATAGTCAGTTGGAATTTAACGGACAAGTTAATTATAACGGTTACGATAACAGAGCAATTACGAGCGATATAGATGCCTTCGATAACAGAACAGTAGTAGATGCATTGAGTAATATTTACGATTATTCATTTACGCAAGCTCGTATCGCTTTGAACTATCGTTACGGTTTGTCTAACACTTCCAAAGTGAGGTTCTCGGTGGGATTAACCGGTGTACCAGCAGTTTTAAGCGGTACTAAAGTAAGTTTGGGTACAACAACACATCGCAATAGCTTTAACCTTATTCCAATAGCAAGGTTTCAGTATCAGTTTTCTAAAACACATAGCATACAAGTTAACTATTCGGGAAATGCCCAAGAACCTACGTTCGACCAAATTCAACCTGTTAGCGATGTTTCCAATCCGCAAAATACCATCGTCGGAAATCCAGATTTGAAAGTTACTTTTAACCACACCGTTAATTTAAATTACAATAATTACATCGCTAACCATAAGCTAAACTATTCGGTAAATGCTAACGGAACACTAATCGATAACTCGGTGGTGAGTAATATGGTGCAGATTTTTAACGACAATAACGAGTTGTTGCGTAACGAAACTCGCTATGTGAACATGAATGGAGGTTATAGAGTTGGAGGTAATTATTCCATCAATAAACAGCTGAACAATAGAAAATATAACCTCGCTCTAAGTGGAAACGTAAATTATATTCATGGCGTTTCTATGAGTAATAATATTGAAAGTATTACTAATACTTGGAATATTACCGAACGTTTTGGTCCTCGTATCAATCCTAACGAATGGTTGGAAGTAAACCCGAATGTTTCCTATAATATCCAAAAATCTAGCAATACCATTAGCCCGAACCGAATTAATACACAAACTTGGGCATTAAATGTTGATGGACGTTTTTACATGTGGCAATCCCTAATTTTCGGTTATAGTGCGAGCAAGAACTTTGTGAGTGGTATCAACGCCAATATTACCAGCAACCCTTTGGTTATTAATGCCTATTTGCAAAAGGAGTTCTTCAAACGTAGAGCATCAGTTACTTTCCAAGCTTTTGATATTTTGAAGCAGAACAATTTTGTAAATCTTAACGTAACCGATTTGATGAAAACTGAAACCCGCACCAATGCACTAAGCAGGTATTTCATGTTGCGAGTTAATGTTCGCTTGCAAAAATGGACTGGAGCTAGCGGAAGAAATGGTCGCCAGATGATGCGTAGGGGAGACGGTAGTTTTTATTAGTCCCACTCCACTATTGCTACCAAAATGAAGCAATACTTTTAAAATGCTAATTATTTGAAGAGCAAAGACAGAGGCTTCAAACTTCCGATAGTCCTGCTTTCACTTCAAGTCAGCACTCGTTTTACTCGCTTGCGGGCTTTCCGTTCAATCAGGTCTATTTGGCAAATTGAGGGGTGCTATCTTTGGTTTCCTAGCAATAGCCTAAGTAACTCAAACCCGATTGTAGCGCAAATACTTTTTGGTGCAAAATATTTTCCTAAACCTCGTAGGTTTTCAAAACCTGCGAGGTTTTTCTGTATCCTCTAATTAAAAAGATTGCAGCGAAAAGCGGGACTATCTTAAAATAGAAGTAGAAATTAGCTTTACAAATTCTAAATATCAAGTGAATTGAAAACATATCGTTAGATTTAGCTTCGCTGATTTTCAAGTCTCCTACATCGAAATGACGACCACCAACTAAAAAGGCCCGAGAAATTAATCTCGAACCTCATCTTTGTTCTTTTATCTTTATTCCTTGTTCCTATTTGAACTCTCTAAAGTCCTGTCCGTCTTTAATGGCTAACAAGCTTTCGTAAATCAAGCTAATTACATTATCAACGTCTTCTTTGTGCACCATTTCTACAGTAGTATGCATATAGCGCAAAGGCAATGAAATTAATGCCGAAGGAACACCGCCGTTTGAGTAAGCAAAAGCATCGGTATCAGTTCCGGTAGAGCGTGAAGAAGCCTGACGTTGGAAAGGAATACCCGCTTTTTCTGCAGTTTTAATTAACAATTTATTCAAGTTGGTTTGTACAGCTGGTGCGTAAGAAACCACTGGTCCTTTACCTGCAGCTAAATCACCCTGTGTAATTTTGTTAATCATTGGCGTAGTGGTATCATGAGTTACATCGGTAACAATTGCTACGTTTGGTTTAATGCGATCCGCAATCATTTCTGCTCCACGTAAACCAATTTCCTCTTGTACCGAGTTCACAATGTATAGCCCGAAAGGTAATTTTTGCTTGTTTTCTTTCAATAAACGAGCTACCTCTGCAATCATGAAACCGCCGGCACGGTTGTCTAAAGCACGACCAACATAGTAGCGATCATTCAATACCATAAATTCATCTTCGTAAGTAATTACACAACCTACATGAATACCTAAAGCTTCCACTTCTTCTTTAGTAGTGCAACCGCAGTCTAAGAAAATGTTTTTAAGCTCAGGTGCTTGTTCTTTCTCGCCATGACGAGTGTGGATTGCTGGCCAACCGAAAACTGCTTTTACAAAACCATTTTCTGTGTGAATATTTACACGTTTTGAAGGTGCAATTTGATGGTCGGAACCACCATTACGGATAACGTAAATTAATCCATCGTTAGTGATGTAGTTCACATACCAAGAAATTTCATCGGCGTGAGCTTCAATAACAACCTTGTATTCAGCTTTTGGATTGATAACCCCAACGGCAGTGCCGTAGTTGTCTACAAAATGTTCATCTACGTAAGGTTTTAGGTATTCTAACCAAAGTTTTTGTCCTTCCCACTCGTAACCAGTAGGTGCTGCATTGTTAATATATTTCTCGAAAAACTGTAGTGATTTTTTGGTAACTACAGGCACATGCTTTTTATTTTCGTCTTTTTTCTTTGCCATAGTTTTTATTATGTATGGTGGTAAATGTACAATTTAAAGGCAATTAATGAAACCTGTTTCTTGATTTTTGACACGAAAATCATTATATTTCTAAAAACTGTAAAACTATATCATTATGAACGTAATCAAGATTTTCATTCCTACCGCACTCTTTGTTTTAATTGTTATTGTGGCTTTAATGTGGGGCTTGCCTCGCTATAATGTTTGGCAGCAAGAAATGGCTGGAAAAGCTGAAATGGCGAAGGCCGAACAAAACCGTAGAATTTTAGTAGAAGAAGCTAAAGCAAGGTTAGAAGCAGAGAAACTAAATGCCGCTGCCGAAATTGAGCGTGCTAAAGGAATGGCTGAGGCAATGAAAGTAGAAAATGGGACACTCTCAAGTATCTACAACCAATATTTGTTTATCAGAACCTTGGAGAAATTGGCGGATAAAGGCAGCTTGCCACAAATTATTTATGTGCCGTCTGAAGGTTTAACTCCTGTAATGGATTTGAATAAAGCCTTACCTAAAAAGTAAGTTCCATTTTAATGTATGCTAATTGGTTTCGTTCGTAAGGTTCGCCTACAGTTTCGAAACCAATTTTTTTATAAAATCCGATAGCGCTTACTCGGGCGTTGCACCACAAGTTTTTAATGCCCTGCTCTCGGCAATAATCAACCAGATACTGCAGAAGCTGTAAGCCAAAGCCCTTGCCTTGGTCGCTGGGCAGGACTGCCATTTTTCTGAATTGAGCAGTGGTTCCATCAATAAATAAGGAAACTACACCAGTCAATTCATATTGGTGATAGAGTCCGAAATGCATGGCATCAAAGTCGCCGGCCAATTCCATATCGGTAATTTCCTTTTCGGGATACATGGCCAATTGCCTGATGCGCCAAGTGAGCGCAGGAAAGATTTGTTCTATGGGTGCATCATTCATTTAGGCCTTCCGATTATAAAATTGATAAATGCTCATATTTAAAATGATGATGGCCGTAACGCCGGCGCAAAACATTGTCCAGCCACCTAAGGCCCATAACCATAAACCTAAAGCAGAACCACAGGCAGCACCCACAAAACTTACCGACATGAAAATGGTGTTCAATCGGTTTCTAGCTTCGGGAACTAAAGTGTAAATACGGGTTTGGTTGGTTACGTGTATCGCCTGCTGACCAATATCTATCAAAATAATACCAATAACGAAAAGGAAAACATTGTGGCCAGTGAAATAAAACAAGCCAACGCTAATCAGTTCTAAAATAAAACCAATCATTAAGTTTTTGCGAGGATTACTGCCGCCACTTAATTTACCGACCAATGGTGCAGCTAACGCTCCTGCCGCACCTGCAATACCAAACAGTCCGATTTGGTAAGTGCTAAATTGATAGGGAGGATTAGCTAAATATAAAACCATGGTAGTCCAGAAACCCATGATAACGATAAAAGCAAAGAAGTTAATTAACGAAGCTTCCCTTAATGCAGGTTGTGTTTTAATGTAGCCAAACATCGAGCTCATCAATTCTTTGTAAGTTCCTTTAAAAGTTGGAAGGTTTTTAGGAAAACGGATCGCCATTAAGAGAATGAGTAATGTACATATTGCTGCTGCAATTAAAAACATCGCCCGCCAGCCTAATAAATCTCCGACGATTCCACTTACTGCTCTTGATGCCAAGATGCCAACTAACAAACCACTCATCACAATACCAATATTCGCACCTCTATTCTCATCATTACTTAGCGATGCGGTAAGCGGTAAAATCAATTGTGGCACAATGGAACAGGCGCCAATTAATACACTTGCGATCTCTAAAACGAGAAAGCTTTTCGCAAATCCTGCAATAATTAAAGCGATAATAGCCAGTGCCGTCGTAAATAGAATCTGTTTTTTCTTCTCGAACATATCGCCCAATGGCACCAAAAGAAATAAACCAATGGCGTAACCGGCCTGCGTTAAGAAAGTGATACTTCCAGCATCGCTTTCGTTCAAATTAAAATCTTTGGCAATGAGGATAACCAAAGGTTGACAATAGTAAATATTTGCTACAATAAGGCCTGTACAAAAGGCCATTAAAATTACGTCAGTTCGTTTTAAAATATGCTGCATTTTTAATTTCCTAAAGCGGAATATTGCCGTGTTTTTTTCTAGGCATATTCACCACTTTGTTTTCAAGCATCTTAAATGCTTTGATTAATTTTTCTCTGGTTTTAGATGGCTCAATTACCTCATCTACAAAACCGCGTTCTGCTGCACGGTAAGGGTTGGCAAATATATCAGAATATAATTTCTCTTTCTCTAGCCACTTTTCTTCAGGGTTTTCAGCAGCGCTGATTTCCTTTTTGAAGATAATTTCAGCAGCTCCTTTAGCGCCCATCACAGCAATTTCTGCACTAGGCCAAGCGTAGTTCATATCTGCACCGATGTGCTTAGAATTCATCACATCATAAGCGCCACCGTAAGCTTTACGGGTAATCACCGTAATACGAGGAACAGTGGCTTCGCTAAAGGCGTACAATAATTTTGCACCATTGGTGATGATGCCATTCCATTCTTGGTCGGTGCCTGGCAAAAATCCAGGAACATCTTCAAACACCAACAAAGGGATATTAAAGCAATCGCAGAAACGTACAAAACGAGCCGCTTTAACAGAGGCATTGTTATCTAAAACTCCTGCTAAATAAGCCGGCTGATTGGCAACTATGCCAATGCTTCTTCCTGCTAACCTGGCAAAACCCACTACGATATTTTCTGCATAAGCAGCATGTACTTCGAAAAAGCTTTCTTCATCCGCAACTTGTGCAATTACCTCACGGATGTCGTAAGGTTGGTTAGCATTTGAAGGTAGGATATCATTTAATGCCATTCGTTCTTCATTGCTTGGTTCGTATGGCGTAAATGGAGCTGGGTCTTCACAGTTCTGTGGTACGTAGCTCAAAATTTTCTTCAAATGGTTAATGGCTTCAATCTCGTCAGCACAGGCAAAGTGTGTAACTCCAGATTTGGTAGCATGTGTACTTGCTCCACCTAATTCTTCAGAACTTACTTCTTCATGAGTTACGGTTTTTACCACGTTTGGTCCGGTTACGAACATATAAGAAGTATTTTCTACCATTAAAATGAAATCTGTAATGGCAGGAGAATAGACCGCACCACCAGCACAAGGACCCATAATTGCAGAAAGTTGAGGAATAACTCCAGAAGCTTGTACATTGCGATAAAAAATATCGGCATAGCCACCTAATGAAACCACACCTTCCTGAATACGAGCACCTCCGCTATCATTTAAACCAATAATTGGCGCACCGTTTTTCATAGCCATATCCATGATTTTGCAGATTTTTTCTGCATGGGTTTCGGATAAAGAACCTCCAAAAACTGTAAAATCTTGAGAAAAAACGTAGGTCAGTCTACCATTTACGGTGCCGTAACCAGTAATCACACCATCGCCCAAATACTTCTCATTCTCCATTCCGAAATCCGTACTGCGATGGGTAACTAACATCCCAATTTCTTCAAAACTTCCTTCGTCTAATAAGAAATGAATACGTTCGCGAGCAGTAAGTTTACCTTTTTTATGTTGGCTGTCAATACGAGCTTGTCCACCACCTAAGTGTGCTTTCTGTATTTTGTCTTTTAAGATTTCGATTTTGTTGTTCATATGTTTTGGTTCATTGGTTTTCCGAAGTGTCGGGATTTCGCAAGCTTAACATTAGTTCACTTGTTCATCAGTCCGAAACTCCGAAAGAAATTGGTTAATCAAGTTAGTAACAATATAACAATTCCAGCAATAAAACAATTTAACAATAGATCGATCTAAGCAGTTAACCAATTTAAACAGTTAACCACATTCTACCATCTATATTGCAGACGAGTGGTAAACACGTTGTCTTTGATGTCGTTTTGATAATTTGGTAGTGCTGTGCCGTCATTTTTTACGTGTTCATTGTAAACGGTTAGTTTTAAACGACCGTTTAAGGCATAAGTAAAGCCGTAGCCTAATGTGCTAAATTTAATATCTCCCGCAGTGGTATTATTGCCGGCCATTCCAATTTCAGCTTCATCTACATCGGTATTTGGGTCGTAAACATCATAGCCAACTATTGCGGTTAATTTGCTATTGGCAATTTGTTGTGTTAACCAAAAGAAATAGCCATTAAAGTTGCGTAGGTATAAATTACCTGTAGGTTGCGTTCCAAAACTCGTACTGGCTGCCAAACCAGAAGTTGTTGCTGTAGCTGCAACCCCTGGTTGCTTACCTTCTATATATTCTGTTTTAAAGGTAGTTTCTCCGAAGCTATTTTTATAGCCAAGCTGAAGATTCGCACCATAGTAATCTCTTCTGAAATTATACCCTTCGTTGGTAGCATCAGTTGAGTTAGAAAAACCATTGTTTATAGGCTTAAATACTGTAGTAGTATTGTTTCTAACGGTTCCTTTGTAAATAGAAGCACCGAAACCTAAATGTAGTTTTTTATTGGCCAAACTGTCAAAATTGAAGCTTAAATTGCCGATAATATCCTTGTTGGAATCGTAATCTCGGGCATTTAATCCGCTACCATTAACCACGGCAAGTTCTGCGGTAATAAAAGAGAAAGCTTTGTTTGGTTTATAAGAAATCATTGCCCCTAAATCCCTTTCCCTTGGCATTAGCGTTTGGAAAACACGAGCTCTTTCTGGAAAATCTCTGTAGCCAGATGAGTAGACAATAGAGTAGCCAAATGGTCTGTTGAATAAACCTGCTGTAAATTTCAAAGATTTGTTTTCAGGACTGTGGAACTGAATAAAAGCATCCATAATTCTAACGCCATCTTGTGTGCCGTCTAATTGAAATACTACCGAAGAAAATTTATCCACTCTGTCTACTTTTAAACGACCACGTCTCAGCATAAAACGGCTACTAGAATGCTCGCTAAAATCTCCTCCAGACCAAGAATAAATACCCGGCGACTGAGCTACTTGAAACTGAGTTTGCAAATAGCCAGTAATTTTAATATCGTGAGGGTCATAAGATGAAGGCGCATTATTGTTTTGCGCTTTCGCGATAATAGGTAAAAGAAAGAATACAAAAACCAAAAAGTTCCTCATTGGGTTTATAAAATAGATTGAAATACTTATATTGAAATAAAGTTTGAAAATGCCTAATAATTTTGAGATCACCGTAACATTATCCTTATATTACAAATATATTACGTAATATATTTTGATTTTAAATTAATTCGGGATTTCTTTGGAAGAATTAGAATTGCATTAGAAATTTATGAATCTAAGAAAATACAAGTTACTAATCATGGTCACATTTATGAGCATTTTTGTCTCAAAAATGATCATTTCTGGTGCGCCTGTATTTTTATCGCATTGCGATGATGAATTTATGGTTTCGGTAATTATGCAATTAGAAAATGAAAATACCTCGGAAGATAAAGGAAAATCGAGTGCTAAGTTTGTAGATTATAAATTGGTTCTCCCAAAATATGACCTTAACTACGTATATCTCGATCTAGATTGTGGTGTTCCTAATAGCTTTATTGAACACTCTCGACGTTATGTCGATCCACACCATCCTTCGGTTCCAACACCGCCTCCTAATTTCTCATAAGTTAATGTAATCATTAGCGTCACATACTTGTGGAGCTAAACTCTTATAATAACCTTAGAAATTAATATAATTCTTTATGAAAAATTCAAATTCGGCTTCGATGGGAAGCGGAATCGGTAAATATTTGCAAAAAAGGAACTTAAAAGCCGATTTGCCAGCAAGTATCGTGGTGTTTTTAGTGGCATTGCCACTGTGTTTGGGTATTGCTTTGGCTTCTGGTGCTCCTCTATTTGCAGGTTTGCTTACTGGAATCATTGGCGGTGTAGTAGTAGCCTCTATCAGCGGTTCTCAGCTAAGTGTAAGTGGTCCGGCAGCGGGTTTAACCACTATCGTACTAGCTGCAATTACTAGTTTGGGTAGTTACCAAGCCTTTTTAATGGCTGTAGTTTTAGCTGGTGTTTTCCAACTTGTTTTAGGTTTAATCAAGGCTGGTACCATTGGTAACTATTTTCCTTCTAGTGTAATTGAAGGTATGTTGGCAGGTATTGGTATTTTGTTAATCATGAAGCAGTTGCCACATGCTTTAGGTGTAGATAGTGACTTCTTCGGAGACGAAAGCTTCTTCCAAAAGGATGGCGAGAACACCTTTTCTGCTTTAGGAAATGCACTTCAGCATTTTAGTGTTGCTGCTATCGCTATTAGTGTGATTTCTGTACTTGTTTTAGTGCTTTGGCCTAAAATGAAAAAAATAAATGTTGTACCAGCTCCTTTAGTAGTAGTAGCTATTGGTATTATTGGTGCAATTGTATTTAACGGTTCTTCAAATGCTTTAAGAGAAAATCAAATGGTAACTATTCCGGTGGTGAATAGTGCCGCAGAATTTTTTGGTTTGTTTACCATGCCAGATTTTTCTATGATTTTCGATTCTAAGGTCTTGGTTGTAGCAGTAACTATTGCGGTTGTTGCTAGTTTGGAGACATTGTTAAGTCTTGAAGCGGTAGATAAAATCGATCCGTTAAAAAGAGTATCACCAACAAACAGAGAGCTAATTGCACAAGGTATAGGTAATGTTACCAGTGGTATGTTGGGTGGTTTACCTATGACAGCTGTAATTGTACGTAGTTCTGCTAACGTAAATGCTGGTGGCCGTACCAAAGTGTCAGCAATTGCACACGGTTTACTCTTATTAATATCGTTATTGTGTATTCCATCTTTAATCAATATGATTCCGTTGTCGTGTTTGGCAGCAATTTTATTGGTAACTGGATATAAATTAGCGAGAATAGCTTTGTTTAAGCACATGTATCACAAAGGTTGGGATCAATTTATTCCGTTTGTGGTTACTATTATAGGCGTTGTTGGTATCGATTTATTAAAAGGAGTTGGAATTGGTATGGCTGTATCTATTTTCTACTTATTAAGAACCAATATGCGCAATCCCTTCTTTTACCGAGTACAAGAAGAAGGAAACAAAAAGAACATCAGAATCAAACTCGCCGAAGAAGTATCGTTCTTAAACAAAGCTTCTATTCAGGTGTTACTGATGGATATTCCTAATGAAACGAATGTGATTATTGATGGAAGTAACTCTAGATATATCGATCCAGATGTATTAGAAGCGATCCATAATTACAAGCATAATGCTTATACAAAAGGCATTATCGTTACTTTAGAGCATATCAAAAAAAGCTACTCGGTACCAAAGGTTAATACAAAAATTATCAATCAAAATTAAAATTAGAACAATGAAAGCACATACTTTAGAAACACAAACGACTATTACTCCTGAAAGGGCATTTGAAATATTAAAAGAAGGTAATCAAAGATTTGTTCAAAATTTAAAAGCCAACAGAGATTTACTGGCGCAAGTGAATGACACTAGGGCCGGACAATGGCCATTTGCTGTGATCTTAAGCTGTATTGACAGTCGTACTTCTGCAGAATTGATCTTTGACCAAGGATTAGGGGATATATTTAGCGTGAGGATAGCTGGAAATTTTGCTAATAAAGATATTTTAGGTTCTATGGAATTTGGCTGTAATGTAGCAGGATCTAAATTGATCGTTGTTTTAGGCCACTCAAAGTGTGGCGCTTTAAAAGGTGGACTAGATGCAGAAGCTATTCGAGGTATGGGAATGGATAATCTGACCCATTTAGTAGATCATTTTAACCCGATAATTGAAGAAATTATTACTGAAGGCGAAGAACGTTCGTCTAAAAATGATGATTTGCTAGAGAGGTTGAATGTACAAAATGTTAAAAAAACTATAGAAGATATCCGTAACCAAAGTGCCACTTTAAACCAAATGGAAAAAGATGGTAAAATAAAAATAGTAGGTGCTAACTATAATGTAGAAACTGGTGTTGTAAGCTGGTTATAGTTTAATACCATATTAGATAATAATAGTTGTAGGTTTAGTAGTATATAAGTTGGAAAGGGTGCCTGCGTTTGGGCACCCTTTTTTTTCGAAACTTGTTCATCGTTTAGTGCGTGGTAACGCTTAACGTAACAAGTTGGTCTTCGAGCTTGCACTATTATTTTCGAAGCATAAAACAGAAGTGTTAATGCTAATATCTTCAGTCTGATAAAAATATTTATCATTGTAATGTATACTGTTACTCAAAGATTACCGAACGAAATAAAATTTAATAATATGTCATCAAATCAGGATAAAATCACTTACGAAAGTTTATTAGAAGGAAACAAGATATGGGTTGCCGAAACGTTAAAGGTAGATCCTACTTTTTTTGATGAATTAGCAGCGGGTCAAACGCCACCAATTTTATGGATTGGTTGTTCAGATAGCCGAGTGCCAGCAAACCAAATTACGAATACCATGCCGGGTGACATTTTCGTACACCGTAATATTGCTAATGTAGTTACTCATACTGATATGAGTTTGTTAAGTGTGTTGGATTACTCGGTAAACGTGTTGAAAATTAAGCATATCATCGTTTGCGGTCATTATGGTTGTGGTGGTGTAAATGCTGCAATGGGAAATAAACAAGTAGGTTTGATTGATAACTGGTTAAGGAATATCAAGGATGTTTACCACGCGAATGAAAATGAAGTTAAATCTATTCAAGATCCACAGCAAAAATTCGATAGAATGGTAGAATTAAATGCTATCCAAGGAGCTAAGAATGTAATGAGTACATCAATTGTGCAAAATGCCTGGGCTAGCGGACAAGAATTAGGGGTTCATGCTTGGGTTTATAGTTTAAAAACAGGGTTGATCAAAGATTTAGAAACTAATGCATCAAGTGCTGAAGATGTTTCCCCTTTGTTTAAAATGGATATAGAGTAGCTGTAGTAGTAAATAATATTGTAGAGGGTGTCTAGTATTTTGGTACCCTCTTTTTTATGCAAAAAAAAGCGCCTTTTGGGCGCCTTCTGTTTTGTGGTATTGTCCGGTTAGTCGTTTGCTAAGAACGGATAAGTATAATCTTTTGGCGGATCGAAAGTTTCCTTGATGGTACGTGGAGAAACCCAACGTAGTAAGTTGATCATCGATCCTGCTTTATCGTTTGTACCGCTACCTCTAGCGCCGCCAAATGGTTGTTGGCCAACTACTGCTCCAGTACATTTATCGTTAATGTAAAAGTTTCCGGCTGCATTGCGTAAACGAGTTGTAGCCTTGTCTATAGCATAACGATCTTGAGCAATCACTGCTCCCGTTAAAGCATAGATAGAAGTGCTATCAATAATTTCTAAAGTTTTGTCGAAATCTTTATCGTCATAAACAAATACCGTTAGTACAGGTCCAAAAAGCTCTTCGCACATGGTGGTGTATTTTGGATCATCCACCACTAAAACAGTAGGTTCAATAAAGTAACCTTTGCTTTTATCGTAGTTTCCGCCTGCAATAATTTCTACACCTTTGTCTTTCTTAGCTTGGTCGATGTATTTGGCTAGCTTATCAAAAGATCTTTCGTCAATTACAGCATTAACAAAATTGCTGAAATCTTCAGTTGGTCCAATTTTTAACGTAGCCAAATCTCTTAATAGCAATTCTTTAATGGCTGCCCATTTGCTTTTAGCGATATAAACTCTAGAAGCTGCCGAACATTTTTGACCTTGGTATTCAAAGGCCCCTCTTAAAATAGCTGTACTCGATACTTGTGCATCAGCAGAACCATGAACTAAGATGAAATCTTTACCACCTGTTTCGCCAACAATGCGAGGGTAGGTTTTGTATTTGAAGATATTTGTACCAATTGTTTTCCAGATTTCTTGGAATACCGCTGTAGAGCCAGTGAAGTGGATACCTGCAAAATCAGGGTGCGAGAATATCACATCGCCTATATCTGGTCCATGGCCATAAATAAGGTTGATTACGCCATCAGGCAAGCCTGCTTCTTTAAAGATTTGCATAATCAAGTTTGCAGCATAAATCTGCGTGTCTGCTGGTTTCCAAACCACTACGTTGCCCATCATGGCTACGCAAGAAGGTAAGTTACCTGCAATAGCTGTAAAGTTGAATGGAGTTAAGGCAAATACAAAACCTTCCAATGGGCGTTGCTCTACTCTATTCCAATTTCCACGAGGAGAAACTGGCGGTTGTTGCTTGTAGATTTCGGTCATGTAACTTACATTGAAGCGCAAGAAATCTATAAATTCACAAGCTGCATCAATTTCCGCCTGAAAAGCATTTTTACTTTGACCAAGCATGGTCGCTGCGTTCAATTTATATCTGTATGGCCCAGCAATTAAATCTGCGGCCTTCAAAAAGATAGCGGCTCTTTGTTCCCAAGCCAAGTTTTCCCAATCAGTTTTTGCTGCTAACGCTGCATCAATTGCTTGCTGTACATGTGATTTTGTACCCTTGCTATAAGTAGCTAAAAGGTGTTGGTGGTCATGTGGAGGAGTGATTTTTCCTTTGTCATCGGTGAAAACCTCTTTGTTTCCAATGTACATTGGGATGTCAATTACTTTTGATCTTCCCTCGGCTAAGGCCGCTTTTAGTAGTTCTCTTTCCTTGCTTCCTGGTGCGTAGCCTAAAATTGGCTCGTTAATAGGGGTAGGAACATTAAAAAATCCTTTAAGCATATAATAAGTTGTTAGTGCTGCAAATATAATGCTTTTAATTTTCATGGCTATGTAAAGGTTACGGTTGTCAGATTTCGTTATCCAATAGATTTTTTACGAGAAAAATTTTTCTTGAAAAGATGCGGATGCAGTTTTTAAATCGGCTTTTTAAGAATTGATAACAAGTTTCAATTTTATTTATTAGCAAAAATATTTTTTTAATTAACGGTGTTAATTATATTTGTATCGTTCAACACGATATGGGAAGAAAAGAAAAAGACCAACAACAGATTGAAGATGTGAGATTGAGGATTTTAGAAGTGGCTAAAAAGTTGTTTCTAAAAGAGGGGTATGAAGCTACATCAATTAGGAAGATTGCTGCCGAAATAAAGCTTAGTCCTACCACTATCTACCTTTACTATAAGGATAAAAGCGATATTGCTTATACACTTCACAAAGAAGGATTTAAAATCTTAGGCGAGCAGTTTTTGGTTCTACAGCATGTGGAAAGTGGTTTTGAAAGACTAAAAGCAATGGGTAGGACTTATATTAATTTTGCTATTCAAAATACTGATTTTTACCAACTTATGTTTATAATGAAGGAGCCAATGGAGTTTATATCTGATAAAGGTTTTTGCGAATGGGAGGAAGGAGAGTTTGCTTTTGGTGCTTTACAACAAACCGTTTTGGATTGCAAAGCTGAAGGTTATTTTAACGGCTTGAATGAAAATAATGTAGCCTTAAATATTTGGGCTTTAGTACATGGTTTGTGCAGTTTGAAATTGCAAGGTCATTTAGACAATGTGGCAAGTGCACACCTTCACGTACCAGAAGATAGAAACATTTTAGAGGAAGCTTTTGAGACCTTGGTGCTGATGTTAGATAAAATGAAATGATATGTTAACACTGTTAATTATTAAAAATAGATTTTACTTTGTTCTGCTGTTCACGCTACTTAGTTTTTCTGTTGCAAATGCGCAAGATGTGCTAAAAGCTTATGTAGATACTGCCTTTAAAAACAATATCGTTTTAAAACAAAAAAATGTATCACTAGAGAAAGCACAATATGCTTTGAAATCAGCAAGAGGATTGTTTCTTCCTAACGTGGCGTTTCAGGGAGCTTATCAAACTGCAGATGGAGGGCGTAATATACCTTTGCCGTTAGGCGATTTGATGAATCCAGTTTACAATACGCTGAATCAAATCACGGGCGGCAATAATTTCCCGATGCTGGAAAATCAGACTATTAATTTTTTGCCTAAAAATTTTCACGACGCCAAATTGCGTACTACGGTTCCAATAATCAATACGGATATCATTTATAACAAACGTATTGCTGAACAACAATTGGTATTGAAAGAATTTGAGGTTCAGATTTACAAACGTGATTTGGTAAAGGAAATCAAAATTGCCTACTATAACTATTTAAGTGCGCTTGCGGCAGTAGATGTTTATAAGTCTGGTTTGCAATTAGCTAAGGAAGGTCTTCGCGTAAACGAGAAACTTTTGGAGAATGGAAAGGGGTTGCCCGCTTATGTACTGCGTTCGCAAAGTGAAGTGGAAAGTGTGAATGCGACCTTGTTAGATGCGGAGCAAAAAGTGAACAACGCTCGCCTGTACTTTAATTTCCTGTTGAATAGAGATGCCAATGATGCAATTATCATCGAAGCGAATGATAAAACTGAATTGGCAAAAGTGGAAGGTTTACTGGCTGGTTTAAATATCGTTAACCAAAGGGAAGAACTGAAAGCGCTGGGACAAGTGGAAGGTATCAGTAAAAACGTACAAAAGATGAGCGGGCAATTTGCGGTTCCGAAACTAGGAGCATTTTTAGATGTAGGTACACAATCCGAAGGTTTTCATTTTAATTCGAATACCAGATATTATATGGTGGGTTTGCAGTTGGACATTCCGATTTTCTCTGGTAATAGGAACAGCAACAAGCAAAAAGAAAGCAGCCTCGATTTGAGAAATGCACAATTGAATTCGAACTTGGTCGCTCAACAATTGGCCTTGTCTGCCAAAGTTTCGCAAAACAACCTGCGTTCGGCATATCAAACTTACCAATCGTCGCAAAAACAGTTTGAAGCAGCGGCTACCTATTTAAGGCTAATCGACAGAGGTTATTTGGCAGGAGCAAACTCATTTGTAGAAACCATCGATGCTAGAAACCAATATACTTCGAGCAAAATTTTAGTAAATATTAACCTTTATAAGGTGCTTACCGCCATGGCCAATATGGAACGTGAAACCGCATCTTATGTAATCAATTGATAACCATGAAAACGAAAATTATACCTATTGCATTTGGTGCTGCTTTCTCGTTGTTGCTTGCTTGTAAAGGTGGAAGCCAGCGAGAGAAAGCGATTATTCAGCAAGACACCATTCCTGTTAAGGTGGTATCATTAGTGGAGGAAGATACCGATGCGGAAATTATCACCTCTGGATATTTTACTACTAATGATGAAACCATTCTTTCGTTCAAAAACGGTGGTGTAATCAATCGTATTTATGTAAAAGAGGGAGACCGAGTTACTAAGGGACAGTTATTGGCTTCTGTAAATCCAACAGAAATTGGTTCTCAGGTAGAACAAGTTCAGCTTTCTGTACAAAAGGCGCAACGCGATTACGACCGAGCCAACAAGCTGTTTAAAGATAGCGTGGCTACTTTGGAGCAATTACAAAATGCAAAAACAGCCTTGGATGTCGCTAAACAGCAAATTCAATCTGCAAAATTTAATGAAGGTTATACGGCAATTAGAGCAACCAGAAATGGCTACGTGCTTAAGAAACTTGCTAATGATGGACAAATTGTTGGACCAGGTACTCCTGTGCTACAAATTAATGGCGCAAGTGAAGGTAACTGGATTTTGAAGGTTGGTTTAAGCGATAAACAGTGGTCGGCTTTGAAAGTTGGCGACAGAGCAACTATTAGTTCTGAAGCGTTATCGGGGCAAGTTTTGCAAGCGAAAGTGAGTAGAAAATCAGAAAGTATTGATGCGCAAAGCGGGACTTTTGGAGTAGAGCTGGCTTTAGTAAATCAAGTTAAAGGTTTGGCTGCTGGATTGTTCGGCAAGGCAAGTATCTATCCTTCGAAAAAACAGAATTCATTCACTATTCCCTATGATGCGCTTTTGGATGGCGGTGAAAATGAAGGGTATGTTTTTATAACCAATGACAACCAAACCGTGAAAAAAGTGAAGGTACAATTGGGAGCCATACAGAAAGATAAAATAGCAGTAACCGGCGGATTGGAAAATGCTAGCTCGGTAATTATTTCAGGAAGCGCTTACCTAACCGATGGTTCGAAAATTAAGGTGGTTAAGTAAGCCTGGAGCTTTGTCTTGTTTTTGCGTCATACCCGCGAGGGCGGGTATCGTAATGCTATAAACAGGAATACCTATTGCTTTAAGATTCCCGTTTTTACGGGAGTGACGAAGAGAATAATGGATGGAGAATTGGCAAGGCTTGTGAGGCTTGGAAATCAGGTAGTATGGTGCACAGGCTTAAGTTAATTAAACCTGATGGCAGTGGAAATATCCCGATTTATCGGGAATTATAGCGTACAGCAGGGCTAAAGGCAACGATGAAAGTAGAACGTTGCTTTTCAAAAAATAGATAAAATTCGAAAAGAATCGGAATGAAAATATCAGATTACGCAGTAAAAAATTATCAGTTTACCTTAATTATGGTACTGATGGTGATGGCTTTAGGAATCACCACTGTTTTAAATATGCCGAGGGCAGAAGACCCAGATATGAACCCTCCAAACTTTCCTGTGGTAGTGGTTTATCCAGGTGCAAGCCCAAAAGATATGGAAGAACTAGTGGTAAAACCGCTAGAGAAACGTATTTATGGTTTGGATGATATCAAAACTATTAAAACAACGATTAGAGATGGTTTGGCTGTTGCTGTCGTTGAATTTAGGTACGGCGTAAATGTAGATGATAAATATCAGGAGTTGGTGCGTGAAATCAATAGCGAGCGACCAAACTTGCCACAAGATATTTATGCGATGGAAGTGCAAAAAATATCACCTACAGATGTGAATATTCTACAAGTAGCGTTGGTTTCTGAAAATGCTTCGAGAGATAAACTGAAAAGTACTGCCGAAGAATTACAAGATCGTTTGGAGAAAATTTCGTCCTTAAAAAATGTAGAAATAGTTGGCTTGCCCGACCAGTTGGTAAAGGTTGATTTGGATTTGGAGAAACTGGCTTTGTTGCGTATTCCGGTTACTCAGATTGCCAATGCGATACAGAGTGAGGTGGCTAATATTCCAGGAGGAAGTATTGATGCAGGAACTAAATCTTTCAATGTTAAAACGAGCGGTAACTACCAAAGTATAGATGAAATTAGGAATACCATTGTTGCCAGTGGCGGCGGTAAAAATACTACGCTTAAAGATGTAGCCAATGTGTACTTCGATTATTCGCAAGACAAGCATATCACTCGCCTAAACGGATTTAGAACGGTATTTGTAGTGGCTGCCCAAAAAGTTGGCGGTAACATTACCCAAACTCAAGAAGCTTATTTGCCAGTATTGGACGCTTTCAAGAAAACCTTGCCGAGCAATATAGACCAGCAGGTGATGTTTGACCAAGCAGATAATGTAAATAATCGTTTGGGAGGCTTGGGTGTAGATTTTGGAATTGCGATTTGTTTAGTGTTAATTACTTTGCTGCCTTTGGGTACTCGAGCTTCGTTGGTGGTAATGGTTTCTATTCCGTTATCGCTTGCTATTGGTATCATTTTGATTAACCTTTTAGGCTTCAGTTTAAATCAGCTGAGTATTGTAGGCTTGGTGGTTTCGTTGGGTTTGCTGGTGGATGACAGCATTGTGGTGGTAGAAAACATAGAGCGCTGGATGCGTGATGGACACAATCGCTTAACTGCAACATTAATGGCTACTAAACAAATTGGCTTGGCGGTAATGGGTTGTACAGCAGCTTTGGTGATTGCTTTTATGCCACTGATGTTCATGCCTGAAGCTTCGGGAGAGTTCATCAGAAGTTTGCCGGTAGCGGTAATTTGTTCGGTAATTGCTTCTATGGTGGTGGCGCTAACGGTAGTTCCGTTTTTGTCGAGCAAGATTTTAAAACCACATGCAGATGTAAATGGAAACATTTTTTTAAGAACCTTACAGAAAATTATTCACGGGTCTTATGCGAAGTTGTTGGATAAAGCATTGCATAAACCTTATTTAACCATTTTAATTGGGGTAGCGGTTTTTGCAGGTTCCTTGGCCTTAATTCCAGTAATTGGTTTCAGTTTGTTCCCATCTTCAGAGAAACCACAATTTATCATCACGGTTTCTACGCCTTTGCAATCTAATTTAAAATACACCGATTCTATTGCAAAGAAGATTGAGAAGGAAATCAAGGAAATTCCAGAGGTGAAATATTTTGCATCGAATGTGGGTAAGGGAAATCCTCGTATCTACTATAATTTGCTGCAAACTAACGAGCGTAGTGATTTTGCTGAGATTTTTGTGCTGTTGCATCCCGATGTGAGGGCAGATAAAAAAGTAGAGCTGATTGAAAAGCTGAGAGCCAAATGGTCGCCGTATTTAGGTGCTAAAGTAGAGGTGAAAGATTTTGAACAAGGCCAACCGATTATTTCTCCGGTAGAAGTCCGCGTTTTTGGAGAGGATTTGGATAGCTTAAGAAGAATAGCTGGACAGGTAGAAAACTTACTGCTAAAAACGGAAGGAACGATCTACACCAACAATCCGCTCAAGAATCTGAAATCGGATATCAAGGTAGAAATTAACAAAGAAAAAGCTTTGGCATTAGGTGTGCCGATGGTAAATATAGACCGTACGGTGCGGATGGCAGTGGCAGGTTTTGAAGTAGGTAAATTCCTTAATCCAAAATCTAGTGGCGATGATTATAATATCTTGCTCACCACTAAATATTCTTCAAACCCGAGCTTAAATGTTTTCGATAACCTGTACGTAAACAATGTACAGGGAACTTCAATTCCATTATCGCAGTTGGCTAGTTTAAAGCTCGAAACTTCGGCTTTGAGCATCAATCACCAAAATAAGGTGCGTACCATTTCCGTAAACTCATTTGTACAAAAAGGTTACTTAAATGATAAGGTAATTAAGGATGTAGAAGCGCAGATGGCTAAAATGAAATTACCTGATGGTTATCATTTCGAAATGGGCGGAGAGGTGGAAAGTCGTAACCAATCGTTTGGTGGATTTGGCAGTATTATTTTGGTAACGCTGTTTATGTTCATCGCGGTTTTAGTGTTGGAATTTAAAACTTTCAAAAGTACTTTGATTGTACTTTCGGTAATTCCATTGGGGATTGTGGGTGCGGTGCTGGCTTTGATGGTTACTGGAAATTCACTTTCATTTGTAGCCACCATCGGGATTGTAGCATTGGCAGGTATCGAAGTTAAAAATACCATCCTATTAGTTGATTTTACTAACCAATTGAGGGCAGAAGGGAAAGAATTGAATGCCGCAATTGAAGAAGCGGGAGAAGTACGTTTCTTGCCAATTATCCTTACTTCTTTAACTGCAATTGGAGGTTTATTGCCAATAGCAATGTCGAGCAATCCTTTAATTTCACCTTTGGCAATTGTAATGATTGGCGGATTGATTAGCTCGACTTTGTTGTCGAGAATTATCACTCCAGTAGTTTACAAATTAATGCCGCCTAAGATTGCGAAGGCAGAAGATTAAAAATATGATAAGAACGGCAGGGATGCTGTTCTATGAAACCAACAAAGCCTTTGAACTTATAAGTCAAAGGCTTTGTTGGCTATGTGGTTGTTGAGGAAGCTATATAGCTCGATATTGCAAATGTAGAACAGGAGGTTGTTAAGTTGCCGTAGCAGACCCTGCAAGCTGATGCTGAAATAAATTCAGCATGACGAAGTGATCAATTTACGTCACCCTGAATTTATTTCAGGGTCGGTGATATCGATAGCTTGTTGTGTTAATATGTCAAAGCTCTTCGGAGTTTGCAACTCCAAAGCCTTATCATAGGATTTTTAATCCGAACAAATAAACAAGCAAACGATATAGTTGTATAAGTGGGAATTAGAAATTCCCCGATAAGTAGTTCGACATTACAAATGTCGAATAGTGAGGGATGCGTCATTTCGACTTTAATGGAGAAATCTTTGAACTGTGTGTGAGCAAATTTAAAGATTTCTCCATTTCGCTGCGCTTCAGTCGAAATGACGAGAGAGATCAATTTACGTCACCCTGACCACGAAGTAGCGGCAAAGTAAATTTATTTCAGCATCAGTAATATTCAAGAACAAGTTATGCTGGTGTGTAAATAATGTAACAAACGATAACAAAAATCACTACCTATCACTTCGTTCATCCATATTCAAATCGGTATCAAACGGACTTTTGGTAAACGGATAAATAGATTGTTTAACGAATCCTTTTGGATAAGAAGCTTCATGTACACCTGTTCCTGCTGGCCATTTTTTGTCGGGCAAGTAATAAGTGCCAAACATCATATCAATAAAAGGAAAAATGGAAGCGAAGTTATGTCCATAGTATTTTGGATCTTCGCAATGATGCCAATGATGGTACTGCGGTGTAGTAAAAATGTATTTAATAAATCCAAAGTTGATACGAGTATTGGCATGAATTAGTACTGCATGAATAGCAATAAATATAATATAAACGCTAAATACAGTAGAAGAAAACCCTAAAATGTAAAGCGGAATAAAGGTCATCGCTCTGGTGAAAAAGATGTCGATAAAATGCGTTCTACTTCCGGCTAACCAATCCATGTTTTGAGTAGAGTGGTGAATGGAGTGGAAACGCCATAAAAATACTCTGGTGTGAAAAAAGCGATGTGCCCAGTATTGAAACAAATCGGTAGCGAAAAATGCTAGAAACAAAGCAACGATAAAAGGCAAACCTTGCACCCAAGCATGTAGGTTTTCTAAGCCAATCCACCCGAAGAATAAAACGGCAGGTTTTTGTGTAACGATACCGAAAAACTGTATAAATAAATGACTGATGACGAAATAGGTTAAGTCGGTACGCCACTCTTCGTGAAACTTGGTCTGAGATTTATTTCTAGGAAAAAACAGCTCCAGAGGAACGAAAATTGCAACCATTAGCAGCAAATCTAAAATCATCCAATCTAGCCCGAAATGCCAATCTGTTTTTACCACATCTCTTCCGTTTAAGGTGAGAGCACCTAAAATAATTGCTAAACCAGTAATAGAGGTTCCTATTAAGGCCAATTTAATTTTCTTGCTCAATAATAAACTTACTGCGGCAAAGAAAAAGGAAGCAATTACCCCGAAAATCATCAGTGCTTCCGCAATAGTTTTGGTGTAAACTTCTCTAAATTCTGGTGTGGTTAATTGCTCTGGATACCTGAAACAGAAAACTGCCAGTAGCACCAAAACTGCTAAAAAAATAGATAAATACCCGCTAATCTGTCCTTGTCCTACTTTGAGGCGTTTGTTTGTAGTCATTTAGTTGTGTTGTTTGTTTCAATTATAGCAAAATTGCTGCAAATTTTAAACCATTTCAAATCCTGACTAGTATTTAGAGAGGATAGCGCTACTAAAAATAAAACAAGCTTGTGTTTCCAAACCCTTAGCGCAAAAGCTAAATATTCAGTAGTTTTGTACTACTTATATGCTAAAATACCTACGTCTTTTATTGTTGCCATTTAACGTGATTTATGCCTTGGTGGTATTTATCCGCAATAAATTCTACGATTGGGGCATTTTTCAATCTACCAGTTTCGATATGCCTGTTATTTGCGTAGGTAACTTGGCTGTAGGAGGTTCGGGCAAAACACCAACTACCGAGTATTTGGTAAGGCTACTGGGCGAATATAAAGTAGCTATTTTAAGTAGGGGCTACGGTAGAAAAACCAAAGGTTTTATTTTGGCTGATGAAACTGCAACTGCGGAAACTATCGGCGACGAACCACTACAATATTATCGGAAATTTAAAAATGTGACGGTTGCCGTTTGTGAAGACAGGGCAACTGGCATTCAAAAGTTAAAAGATGGACACGATGTAATTTTACTGGATGATGCCTACCAGCACCGTAAAGTAAAAGCTGGCTTTAATGTGTTGTTGTTCGAGTTTGCAAAAATCAGGAAGTTCCAAATGTTAATGCCCGCCGGAAATTTGAGAGAGCCGTTTTCGGGAGTTAAAAGAGCACAGGCAGTTCTGATCACCAAATCTCCCGCAGAAATAAATGACGGCGTAAGAACTGAAATTGCTAACAAACTTCAATTGGAACCTCAGCAATATTTGACTTTTTCTCGTATCGGATATCAGGAATTAAAACACGTTTATACTGGGGAAGAGGTAGTTTTTAAGAAAGAACAAGAAGTTTTATTATTAACTGGAATTGCTAATCCTGAACCACTAAAGCAATATTTAGAAAGTATTCCCGTAAATATTCATGCCTTCGAATACCCCGACCATCATCGTTTTACGGAGAAAGAAATAGAAGCTTTAGCTAAGGCTTTTCAAAAGCATCCCGCAAAGGAAAAAATCATTGTCACAACAGAAAAAGATGGACAACGTTTATTAGATGATAAATTAAGAGATTTACTGTTAAATTTGCCTGTATATTATCTGCCAATTGCAAATGAAATTAACGCAGCCGATAAGTGCAGATTTGACCAAAAAATATTAGATTATGTTGCAAGCGCTAAACGATTCGATAAAATACATTAAAAATAAAATAGGTGAGTTTGAACCAGAAGTAGGTATTGTTTTAGGAACAGGCTTAGGTGGTTTAGTTAGCGAAATTGAGGTGAAGCATAGCATTATGTATTCGAGCATCCCAAATTTTCCAATTTCTACTTTAGAATTTCACTCTGGTAAATTAATTTTTGGAACACTGAAAGGTAAAAAAGTAATTGCCATGCAAGGCCGTCTGCACTTTTACGAGGGCTATAGCATGCAACAAATTACTTTCCCAATTAGGGCAATGAAGTTGTTGGGCATTAAGTATCTTTTTGTTTCCAACGCTGCGGGTTCTCTAAATCCAGCTTTCAAAAAAGGCGATTTGATGATTATTAACGACCACATCAATTTACAGCCAGAAAGCCCCTTAAGAGGATTGAACAACGAAGATTTTGGACCACGTTTTCCAGACATGAGCCAGCCTTACAATAAGGAGCTGATTGAGAAAGGTTTAAAAATTGCACAAGACGAAAATATAACTTGCCATCAGGGCGTTTATGTATCGGTAACTGGACCAAACCTCGAAACTAAAGCAGAATATAAGTATTTGCGTATCATTGGTGGCGATGCTGTTGGAATGAGTACTGTACCAGAAGTAATTGTAGCCAACCACATGAGTATACCCGTTTTTGCAATTTCTGTATTAACAGACGAAGGTTTTCCTGAAGATTTAAAACCAGTGAGTTTGGAAGAGATTATCGAAACTGCTGCTAAAGCAGAACCTCAAATGACAAAAATTTTAAGCCAGCTTATCTCAACTCTATAATGCAGAAAATATTTGTTGCTGTACTTTTCTTTTCGCTATTTGGTGTAATCAACGCTTTTGGGCAAGATTTGAAAACCTCTATTGCTGGTAATAAGGAACTAGATTCGTTGCGTAAAAAGGAACAGATGGGCAAGGATTCGGTAGTTTTTACTTCTAAATACATCCGTTACACTACACGTAAACTTACCAAAGACAGTATACAAACTATTCCATTAGACACTACTTTAACTGGAATACAGAATTTTAGTCCAATAGCACAGCCGCGTTACCCAACTGTGGGTACGGGTTTAGTGGGCTTGGCAGCTACACCTTTATTGTTTGAGCCTATTAAAACTATTGGTTTCGATGCAGGTTTCCATTCGTTGGATATGTACAGGTTTACCCACGACGATACCAAGTTCTATAGAGCTCGTACACCTTTTACTAGTTTGTCTTATATCAGTGCTGGTGACAACGTACAATTACTGAAAATCATCCATTCGCAAAATATCAAACCTAACTGGAATTTTGGTGCAAACTTTAACCGCATTGGTGCCAATGGTTTTTACAAGCGCCAACGTGGTGATGTTTTAAACGGAACCTTATTTACTTGGTACCAAACTAGGAACAAGCGTTATAATATTTGGGTTGATGCCGTTTTCAACACCATGAAGGCGCAAGAAAATGGGTCGATTTTAAAAGATACGGTCATTTTTTCTAAAGGTGGAAGTAATTTAGTGACCAAAGAAGCAGAACCCGTAAGATTGAATAGTGCTAGTCAGCTTTACCGATATAATTCTTTGATGATTAGGCAGAGTTATTTTGTTGGGCGTATAGATAGTACCACAAATAGCACTACGCAAAATATATTGCCAACCAATAAGGTAACTCACACCTTTGTTTATAACAATAGTTCTTTTAGCTTTAAAAAAGACGAAGAAGATTTGGAAGGTGTTTTCCCTTCCATTGCAGTTTCTGATTTAGTTTTCACCAACGATACCACCAACGTAAAGCATATTCAAAATGAATTTATTTATAGCTTTTTCTTAAGGGCGAAAAATAGCAGTATCATTAAAAACGAATTGAAAATTGATGCAGGTATCAGAAACGATATTTACAGTTTTAAGCAACAAGTTTTACAACGAGATACAAGTATCTTCTTTGGGCGTAATTTCAGTGCCCAAAACACCACCTTGTTAGGGGCTTTAGGTTATCGTTTTAGTGATAAAGTAGATGTAAACTTAAACGTTCAGCAGATTTTTCAAGGTCGTAATGCCGGCGACTACCTTTACGAAGCGAGCAGTAATTTCGCTTTAAATGAGAAAACTGGCAAAATTGTGATGAGTGTTTACACCCAGAATAAATCTCCAGAAGAAATCTTTAATCGCTATTATGGTAACCATTACCAATGGGATAGAAGAAATGATTTTTCGCGTACCAAAACCACCAACTTTTCTTTCGCTTACATCAACAACTTTTTAAAATTAGAAGCCAGTGCTTCGTACTATTTAATCAGTAACCATCTTTATTTTGTTCCTTCTTCAACTTTGGATAGGGCAATTGTACCCGAGCAATTTAATGGTGAAATTAGTTTGTTGCAATTTAAGGTAGGTAAGCAGTTAGACGCAGGAAGTTTCCATGTGAACGCTTATGGAGTTTATCAAAAAACCGATCAACAAAGTTTGTTGCGTACACCTGAAATTTATCTTTATGCAAGTGTTTATAAAGATCAAACATTTTTTAAAGCGCTAAAAACACAAATAGGCTTTGATGTTTTCTATAACGATACTTATTTGGCAAAATCTTATTCAATAGCAGCAAGTCAGTTTTATAATGGAGATGCGGTAACTTTTAGTTCAAAACCTATTGTAGATGCATGGATAAAAGCTGGTTTGAGGAGAGCTAATATTTTTGCTAAGTATCAATACGCTAATCAGGGATTGTTTAGTGGTGGATATTATACTGTTAATCGCTATCCAATGCCAGATCGTTTGCTTACAATAGGTTTCACTTGGAATTTTTACGATTAATTTTTGAAAAGCAATACCTGTTTCACTTCGGTAAACGAAGCCGAGCTTTCCGCTTAAATCTTTTTGTCAACAACATGTTGTGCTAGTTGTCGGAGGCTTTTCATCGCACAAAGTTTCGATAAACTAAACTTGGCAAATAACAAAAAGGATTACCGCTTCAATCTCGTTTAAAATGCAAGGTCAATTTATCAATTTGCGTTACTTTTTAGATCGCATAGCCTTTACTACTTTAATGCCGGCTTGGTTAAGGAAATCCTGATATACTCGAGTCTCACATCCGTAAATGGCAATTTTACCCTCTGCATTGTGATGAATACCCCAGCCATAGCGTTTGCCCAAGGCAGAAGCCCTCAAACAAGCTTGTCCTTTAGAGAAGAATTCTTTTCTAACATCTTCTAATTCTTCTTCTGTTAGCTCATTGCGTTGTGCATAAATTAAAAGGAGAACATCATCAGATGTGTACTTGTATGGATTTTTGCTAATAAGTTCAAACTGCAAACCAGCTATCGTTTTATCACTTGCTTTCTTTGCAGGTACTTCGCCTTTGGCGACAGTACTATCATCCGCAACAGCGATAAAAGTATTTTTGTAGTTGGTGGTATACACTTTCATCTTTGAAAAGAATATTTAAAATCTATTTATCCTCCAGTTCGGGTTTTGGACTTTTAGCAATCCGCCCTGCAAAATAGGCTACAGGTAAATAAGCACCAGCCAAATCAACGATTGTATACCAAATAGGGGAAGGTAGAATTAACACCATCCAAATACCACCGATTAAGAAGAAAGCGCCAATAATCATTGCAAATAATACTTTCTTGGTTGAAATTCTAGCCGCAATATATGCGCCTACAAATGTTCCAATGGCATGGGCTAAAAAAGGAAATATAAAGTGCTTTGGTTCAAATAAATGCATGCTGGTTTTTAGGCCTTCTTCTGTAGTTATATCTACTCCGTTGGGAGGAGGAATAATACTTCCACTTATCATAATGATTGCGCTATTTACTAAACCGCCAATTACAATACCTGCAATTACAGCAATGATGTTTCTTAAAATTGGATGCATATTTGGTTATTTTGAAAGCACATTAATAGCTTCTGCTTTTGAATTTACAAAATTGATTTGACCTAGCTTATTACTTTCAAAAATAAAGTCTTTCATACTTTTACTTTGGTATGTTTCGAAAGCGCCAACTATAGCTAGCTTAATACGATAATTGGAGAATTTCTGTAATATCTCACCTGCTATTTTCGTACTTAAATCGAAGAATTGTGGTGTAATGTTTTGTTCATAAATAATCACTTTATCAAAACCTTGATAGTAAACATTTCCTACTAGGTCTACACCATCTTCTATATCTGTTATCACAAACTCTTTGGCTGTTATTTCTGCAATTCCATATTCAATTAATAAGACGTCCATGTTCAAATTTATAAAATGTATATTAATCAAATATGAATAAAATAAAAAAGCCAGTTTCAATCTAGAAACTGGCTCACTATAAAATTTTTGTTTTGGACTAGAATGAATATCCCACGCTAAAGCCCCATATTCTGTTGGTGGCTTTGCTATCACCAGAACGATTATCTTTTGGAAGTAAATTCGTTAATCCCATTCCATAGTTAGCACCAAGCATAAAGCCGCTGTTCATACGATATCCTAATCCGAAATTGGCTCCAAAATCTGTACTAGAATAATCGTCGTCATTTCTGTTCCCGAATTCTAAATCACGTTCGGTCATGCCGCTTGTTGATCCAACGTTGCCACTTATTTTTTGCTTTCCTGCAATATTGAAACCAACGTAAGGACCAGCACTTATTTGTACAGCCCCTGCATCACCTGTAGGTATACGAAATACTGCATTAACTGGTACTTCGATCGCCATTATATTTCTAGACAATGTGGCTGAATTAGAACCTGAGTTTAGCGTATATTTTTCACCTTTGTTTTGTAGGGATACTCCTGGTTGAATAAAGAAGTTGTTACCAACGCCGAAATCACCAAATGCTGTAACATTAAATCCTACATTATCCTTAGCATTATCATTACGTTCGCTTGCGCCATCAAATCCCGAATAATGTATTCTAGATAAGTTTACACCTGCTTTAATTCCAATGCGGGCATCGCTTCCAGACATTGTAGATTGTGCAAATAGGGTAGAGGCAGAAAATAAGAGAGCGGTTCCAGTTAATAATATCTTTTTCATAACATTTCATTTTCAAGTTGAAACTATCTTCAACACTTACAGAACTCCAAAAGCTATGCCAGTTGGTATGTAATCAATCAAGTGATATGGTCAAAAGCAAGCTTTAACACCACTTTTAAGCTTGTTTTTACTAATGTTCTCGATGCTGCTTTTTATTGTAACAGGGTGTTTACAAAAGCATACAATTCTGGCCTCGATATAGGATCTGTACTTTTATGTCAATACAATTTCTCGTTCCATATGAATTTGTTTTAGAAAGTAGTCGTCGTGAGAAACTACAATTAAGGTGCCTTGATATTCATTAATCGCTACAGTTAAAATTTCAATATTCTGTATGTCTAAATTATTAGTAGGTTCATCTAAAATAATCAGATCTGGAGCAATATTCTGTATCGTAAGACAACACAACATTAGACGCATTCTTTCGCCGCCACTTAAACTTTTGCATGATTTGCTCCAGTCGTCTTTGCCAAATAAAAAACGATTAAGCCTAATCTTTACTTCGTGTTCTTGCAGCGCACTGGCGTTATAGTATTGTGCTTGTTCGTAAACGGATACTTCATTATTAATAAGTGAATAATCTTGATCGATATAAACAGCATTCGGGATAGCTCGGTAGCCGACATCAGAAGAAGTTTTCAAATTGCCTAAAATCAGCTTGATTAAAGTAGTTTTGCCAGAACCATTAGCTCCTTTTAGCGCAATACGTTCACCACTATTGATTTGAAGGTTTAAACTTTCTTTCCAAAGCGACTTATTTCCGAAGCTATAATTTAAGTTGCTTGCCTTAAATAGGATTTTCCCTTTATGCAGTTTGGCATGGTCGAAACCGAATTTCATTTTATCTATATCAGCCACATTTGCCCTTAATGAACGTAGTTCTTCGGTAATTCCTCCAATTTTTTCAGTGTGAATATCCTTGGTTTTGGCAGTGCTATTTTCGGCATTGTTCCTCAAAGTATTCATCATGATACGAGCTACGCCAGCTTTTTCTTGCTTCTTTTTGCCGCGGGCATCTTGTTTTTGTTGCCGTTCTAAAGTCTCTCGCTCTTTTTCTTTAGCCTTGCGTAAAGCCTTCTCTTTACTCTGTATATCATGACTTAGTGCATTGCTTTCTATTTGCTTTTGAGCTACATAAAAATCATAATTGCCACCATAAATATGGATGCCAGATGTGGTTAATTCGCAAATAGTGTTTAAAAGGTTAAGCAATTTTCTGTCATGACTGATAATGAGTAAAGTGCTCTTGGTGTTTTGGATAAATTGATACAACAATGCTCTACTAGCAATATCTAAATGATTGCTAGGTTCGTCCAATAAAACAAGTTCTGCCTGATGGATTTGTATACCTGCCAAGAACACCTTTGTCTTCTGTCCACCACTTAATGAAGCCATATTTTGTGAAAGATTGATGTCTTTTAGGTTCCAATATTCTAAGGCTTCTTCGCAGCGCTCTTCGATAGTCCAATCGTCATTAAGCAAATGGAAGTTTTCTTCGGAAGCATTACCATCTAAGATTTGTTGTAGCGCATGGAGTTTGTCTTCAATTCCTAAAGCTTGAGCTACGGTTAACTCGTTAAACTGCCCAAAAATTTGTGGAACATAGTAAGGCGTTTGGCCAATTGTTATTTGTCCAGCAGATGGTTGCAATGCCTTAGTAATAATCTTTAACAGTGTTGATTTTCCAACGCCGTTGTTGCCAATTAACGCAATTTTATCGTGTGGGTTAATTGTTAAGTTAATACCATCAAAAAGTAATTCCTTATTAGGATGTATGTAGCTAATATTTTGTAGGGTAAGCATAATTTCTTTCTTTAAAGATGAATGAATAGGCAAGGCGATTTGCTTGCGGTCTTTAATGAATGGAAAGAAATTTAATCTTACATGTGGTGGTGACTTTGATTTTTACTGCTGCAAATATAGGATTTTTTTAAAAAGGGCAAGCTGAGTCGACTTGAATAGTTGCCCTGATTTGTCAGTCTGAGCTTGTCGAAGACCTTGTTGAAAGACTTTGACAAGCTAAGTATAAGGACTAGTTAAGTCTTCTGAGGTTTCTTTTTCGCTGCCGGAAATAATACGTTGTTTAATATTAATCTGTAGCCTGGCGAAGTAGGATGCAAACTTAAATCGGTAGGTGGATCATTAACTTGGTGCTGGTAATCTTCAGGGTCGTGGCCACCATAAAAACTATACTGTCCTTTTCCTATTTCACCGTGTAAATAGCGAACTTCAGCACCAGCTTTGTTTTCTCCCAATACCGTAACATTAGGTTTTACCAAACTCTTACGAAATGCAGTGGTTTGTCCCATAAAACCTTTAATTGCTTTTTCGTGGTTTTGGGTAAGCATAGTTGGTACCAAATCCCATTTTGCAGAAAAATCAAATAAGGTGAAATAATCGTTGCTTTGATTAAAATTGGTGCGGGTTTGCGTTACATCAATATCCGAAAACTCGTAATTATAAGGATTCATATCCAATTTGAAATTTGTAAATGCTACCGCCTTGTTGTAATCTAATCTCGACTGTGCATTTGGATCCATGCCGTCACCATCAAACATGCTTTCTAAAATATCTACACCTTCAGCTGCTAAAGCGATGTCAAAGCTGTCGGTGCCAGAGCACATAGCGAACAAAAATCCGCCGCCAGCACAAAACTCTTTAATGCGCTTGGCAACGGCCAATTTCATTTCCGATACTTTTTTAAAACCATTGCGCTTAGCTGCTGCTTCTTGGTTTTTTACATCTTCTTGATACCAAGTTACATTTCTAAATGAAGACCAAAACCTGCCGTACTGTCCTGTGAAATCTTCGTGGTGGAGGTGTAGCCAATCGTAAGTAGTTAATTTATCTTTGAGTATTTCGTCGTCGTAAATTACATCGTAAGGAATTTCTGCATAAGTGAGCACAAGTGTTACCGCATCATCCCAAGGTAATTTGCTTTTGGGTGAGTAAACGGCAATTTTTGGTGCCTTTTCCAGCTTCACCATTTCCATGTTTACGGCTGGGTCGCTAATTTCGTTAAGGATGGCACTAATTTTCCCGTCAGCAAGCACCTCATAAGAAACCCCTCTTATTTTGAGTTCATCTTCAATGGACTTGGCTTGCTTGACCAAAAAGCTGCCTCCACGATAGTTTAGTAGCCAATCTACTTCCGTTTGTTGCTTAATGCACCAATAGGCAATTCCGTAGGCTTTAAGGTGGTTTTTCTGTCCTTCATCCATATAGATTAAGATAGAAGCTGCCTTAGCTGCTATTTGAAATAACAGAAATAAAACCAGTAAGCTATATTTTTTGCCTTGCATATATACGAAGTTAAAACTTACGAGCTAAAAAGTAGAACGCTGGGAAGGAAATTGTTGGGGCGAAAAATCTTTTGCCCGTACCTGAGCCTTCTAATGTTCCTATCCAAGGTCATGTCGTAAGGTTTTCTCTAAAAGCTTGATAGCTGCTCATGTTGAATTGAAATACAGGTTTTTGTTGATCAAACCCGATTGAAGCGGAAAGCTTTTTTGTTGCACTTGCTTTGAAACCTCGTAGGTTTTCAAAACCTACGAGGTTTAGTATTCGATTTCACAAAAAACTTAGAGCAGAAAGCGGGGCTGCCCTAACCGATTAGCAGAACCCTACATTTCCATATTATCTCATCATCATATCAACTAATTATCACATTTAATTTATTTGTGTAAATTTGCATCCTTATTAAAAAAGAAAATGGGTAAAGCGATTATAAAAACGGTAAAAGGCGATATGACCGTGGAGTTCTATGAAAATGATGCTCCTAAAGCTGTTGCTAACTTTAAGAAATTAGCTAAAGAAGGATTTTATGACGGCGTAGCTTTTCATCGTGTAATTCCTAACTTCGTAATCCAAGGTGGTTGTCCAAATTCTAAGGACGGTGCTTCGGGCATGGCTGGTACTGGTGGTCCAGGTTACAAAATTGATTGTGAGTTAGATGGCGAAAACCAATACCACGATAGAGGTGTACTTTCTATGGCTCACGCTGGTAGAAACACTGGTGGTTCTCAGTTTTTTGTGTGCCACAGTAGAGACAATACTGCACACTTAGACCGTGTACATACTTGTTTCGGTAAAGTGGTAGAAAACGTTGATGTAGTTGATGATATCCGCCAAGGCGATAAAATTTTAACTGTAGAAGTAATAGAAGACTAATTAGACATTAGATTTGAGATGTTAGATTTGGGATTATCTCTCAACTCTCATATCTCATTTCTCAAATCTCAAAAATATATGAATTTAAGAGGAATTGTATCTGTTTCGGGCAGACCAGGTTTGTTCAAATTAATTGGACAAAATAAAGCTGGCTATGTGTTAGAAGGTCTTGATGAGCAAAAATTGAAAATCATTGCTAACCTTTCTAATACTAAATTAGCTTCTTTAGAGGATATTACTATCTATGGAGAAGACGAAGAATTGAAATTAACTGATGTTTTGGCAAATATTGCAGCTACAAAAACTGCAATTCCAGATGTTAAAGCTGATGGCAATGCTTTGAGAAAATTCTTTGTTGAAGTTGCTCCAAACCATGATCAAGAGAAAGTTTATGCTTCTGATATGAAGAAAATTTTAGCTTGGTACAACTTCTTGAAAGATATGCCTTTATTTACTGAAGCGGCTCTTGTTGCTGAAGAAGATGCGGCAAAAGTAGAAGATAAAGTAGAAGCTAAGCCTAAAGCTGCACCTAAAGCAAAAGCTGCGAAAGCGCCAACTGCTAAAACGGCTGCGCCTGCTAAAAAAGCAACGATGCCAACTAAAAGAGGAGCTTAGTCTTTAAAAGAGATTCACTATGATACAAACACCAACCTGTTGAAGGTTGGTGTTTTTTTATGTGAAGAAATATTTATAAGCATACCATAAGACAACTAATATTACCACAACAATTAGGGTAATGTTAAGGTACTTTTTCTCTTTAGATGTATCTGTTCTAAATCTGTAATTTCGTTTATAATCGTTAGGTAGTTTCATAATTCCCTCCTTTTTTAATAAGATGATTTGACTAAGTATTTTCCATAATGTTTAGCCACAGATGCACGAATAAGTTTATAAATTATTTTAAATCTGTGCATCTGTGGCTATATCTTTTACTCGTGGTGGTAAGGTTCGTTTTTCAAGATAGTAAAAGCTCGGTAAAGTTGCTCCACAAAAAACAAACGTACCATTTGGTGAGAGAAAGTCATATCTGATAATGAAATGCTACTGTTTGCTCTTTTGTAAATACTTTCGTCAAATCCATAAGGCCCGCCTATAATGAAAACCAAATTTTGTACACTGCCCACCATTTGCTTATTGATATATTGCGAATATTGAACAGAAGTATATTTCTTGCCTTTCTCATCTAATAACACCACGACATCGCTATTGTTCAATTGCTTTAATATCAACTCTGCCTCTTTGGTTTTTTGCTGTGCTTCGGTAAGGTTTTTGGTATTTTTAACATCAGGGATGATAACCATGTTGAAGTTAATGTAATGTTTCAAGCGGTTGAGATACTTCTCAATTCCTTCAATCAAATATTTGTCTTCCGTTTTACCGATAGCAATTAAGGTAATCTTCATGTATATGCTTTCATTTTTTATCTTTACCGTCGTAAATGTAAATCTAATAGGCGCCTTTCCCGTCATTTCGACTGGAGCACAGCGTAATGGAGAAATATTTTATATGGATAGTCCTGAAAAAGATTTCGCCCTAAGGTCGAAATGACGACCGCCCTTGGAGATACAAAACGTAATAAATTCCACAAATATAATGTTAAATACCGAGCTAGATAGATTAAAACGATACGAGCAATCTGCAAAAGAGCAACAAATAGAGATTGCTATATTGAAGAAAAAAGTAGACCAACTTTCTTTTGTGCGGGTGGCTTTGCTATTGGTAGAAATTGCATTTTTTGTTGGCTTGGTTAGCTCGGAAGGGACTACTGCAAATGCAATTTGGTCTGTGTTACTGTTGTTGCCAATCTTTACTTTCGCTGCGGTAGTTAGGCGACAAAATAAACTTGAAAAGCAATATAAGTTCCATCAGAATTTACTTTGGGTTTTTGAAAATGAGATTACCTTACTTCAAGGTAAACCTAACGGATACGATGACGGAACTGCCTTTGAAGATGAAAACCATCCTTACCTTTCTGATTTGGATATTTTTGGAAGGTCATCGCTTTATGCGTTAATAAACAGGGGAGCATCAAAAATTGGTGTAGAAGAACTGGCTAAGCATCTGGCTACGGTGAGTAACCAAAATGCCATCATCGAACGTCAGGAAGCAATCAAAGAATTAACGGAACATATAGATACTACCTTCGCTTTTAGAGCTAATTTAAAAGGGCATGAAGTAACCAGAATAGAAGAAATTAAACAAAAATTGGGCAGCCAATTGTCGAAGCAAATAACCTTCACATCAAATAAATTGCTGCGAGTTTACGTGAAGTTGGTGCCTTATTTAATGTTGCTGTTATTTTTAATAGGATTAATTTTTGGCGGCACATTATGGAATATTTTTGGTGTGATAGCTTTTACGAATGCAATGCTAACTTTCTTTTATTCTAAGCAAATTACTGCGGTTTATTATGGATTTAGTGGTAGTTCTGGGTTATTAAGTAGTTATGCGGATGCCATTGAATGGACAGAACAACGTGTTTGGAAAAGTAAATACATTAAAGGTCTTTTCCAGTCGGAAGAAAAGGTGAGTGTTCATATTAAGACTTTGGCTAAAATCATTGTGGAATTTGATGCTCGCTTGAATTTCCTTTTGTATGCTGTACTCAATTTCTTTTTGTTATGGGATTTGAAATGCTGTATCAAACTTGGCGATTGGAGCAGAAATGTAAGTGATAAAGTGGCTCAGGGTTTAGACCGAATTGGTTATTTTGAAGAGTTGATTTCCTTTGCAACACTGAATTACAATCATCCCGATTGGGTTTTTCCTACAATTAACAAAGATTTTGCTTTACAAGCAGACGAGCTGGGACATCCTTTAATTGCCACTCAGAAGCGGGTGAATAATACCTATTACGTAAAAGGAACTCCAACGGTGGACATCATCACTGGCTCTAACATGGCAGGTAAAAGTACGTTTCTGCGTACAGTTGGCATTAATATGGTATTGGCTTATGCGGGTGCACCAGTTTGCGCAAAGCGGATGGACTTATCTATTTTCCGTTTGTTAACCTATATGCGTATCAAAGATAATTTGATTGAAAGTACTTCTACTTTTAAAGCGGAGCTGAACCGTTTGAAAATGATTTTAAGCGAAGTAGAGTTACATGCTAATGCTTTTGTACTGATTGATGAAATGCTACGAGGAACCAATAGTAAAGACAAATTTGATGGCTCTAAAGCGTTCATCGAAAAACTGATTAAAATAGGAACACCAACCTTATTTGCTACACATGATTTACAACTTTCAGAGTTGGAGCAGGTATATCCAGTTGCGGTACGTAATTTCCATTTTGATATTCAGTTGGTTGGTAACGAAATGGAATTTGATTATTTAATTAAACAAGGACCTTGTACGAAATTTAATGCGGCTATTTTGTTAAGGCAGATAGGTTTGGGCTAGATTTGTTTTAGCCATCCAAAAATTTTTTGCCACAGATTCACAGATATTAAAATGATTAATTATTAAATTATATTTCTAATTAAAGTTATCTGTGCATCTGTGGCTAATCTTAAACCAATAATTTAACTTTAATTTAACCTCATCATCCGAATTTTTTCATTTTATTTGAGGTAATGTACAGCAGCGATTTTGGTAAGGATTTTTTATGGGGCGTGGCTACTGCCGCTGCTCAAATAGAAGGTGCTGCGAATAGCTACGGCAAAGGTCCTAGTATTTGGGATACTTTTTCGAAGCGTACTGGTAAAATCAAGAAAGGGCACAATCCAAGCGAAGCCTGTGATTTTTACCATCGCTACCCAGAAGATATTGCGCTAGTAAAAACCTTGGGTTTTAACGTTTTTCGCTTTTCCATTGCTTGGTCGCGTATTTTTCCGCTAGGGTACGGCGCAGTAAACGCAGCAGGTGTAGCATTTTATCACAAGGTGATAGATGAGTGCTTAAAGCAGGGCATTACACCTATGGTTACTTTATATCATTGGGATTTGCCAGAAGCATTATCTAAAGAAGGTGGCTGGACTGCCTTCGGAATTAACAGCCATTTTAATGAGTATGCAACTTTTTGTGCTAAAGAATACGGCGATAGCGTAAAACATTGGATTGTGGTTAATGAGCCTTTTGGCTTTACTTCTTTAGGTTATATGTTGGGCGTTCATGCGCCAGGCGTTAATGGTGTAAGCAATTTTTTTGATGCGGCATTGCACACGGCAATTGCTCAGGCAGATGGTGCTAAAATACTGAGAGCAGAAGTAAAGGATGCGATTATCGGTACTGCATTTTCATGTTCAGAAATCGTTCCTTATACGCAATCTTCGCAAGATTTAATGGCAGCGAAGCGAGTAGATGCTTTGATGAACCGTTTCTTCTTAGAACCAACTTTGGGTATGGGCTTTCCTACCGCAGATTGGGATGTACTGGAGAAGTTTGCGATTAGTCATTCTACTTGGCGCCACCAAGAGCGCATGAAGTTCGATTTTGATTTTATTGGTGTACAGAATTATTTCCCATTGGTGATTAAATACAATGCTTTTATTCCTGTGGTTCAGGCTTGGGAAGTGAAGGCAAAGAATAGGAGAGCACCTCATACTGCAATGGGTTGGGAAATTAATGCCGATAGCTTTTATCGTATCATCAAACAATTTGCAGCCTATCCACAGGTGAAAAATATCATGGTTACTGAAAATGGCGCTTATTTTCAAGACCATTTAGTGGATGGTAGAATTGATGACCAAGCGAGAATAGAATATTTTAAAGCTTATTTAGCAGCAATGCTAAAAGCTAAAAATGAAGGCATCAACATCACTGGTTATTTAGCATGGACTTTAATGGATAATTTCGAATGGGCAGAAGGCTACCTCGCTCGTTTCGGGTTGGTCTATAATGATTTCAAAACGCAACAACGTACCATCAAGCAATCTGGCTATTGGTGGCAAGAATTTTTATCGAAGTAAATCCTTATATTTAAGGACATGGACGATAAAATTATTGTTTACCGCACTTTCTATAACCCTATTGAAGCAAATATCATCAAAGCTAAATTGGAAGATTCTGGTATTCCTTGTTTTCTGACGGATGAAAATGTTGCAACTATTCAACCTCTATTTAATCAGGCGATTGGGGGAGTTAAACTAAATGTCTTCGAGAAGAATGTAGCTGAAATAGTTGCTTTGCTAGTTGATGATTTATCGCTAGAGGTGCCGGAAATGGAGCAGAAAGAAAGTGAAGATACGGTGTCGTGTGAAAAATGTGGATCTACAAATGTGAGCTATGGCATTGCAACTAAGAACAAACATAGTTGGTGGGTTGCTGTTCTCTCTATATTATTAATGGTTTATCCGTTTAAAGTGAATAAATGCTACCACTGCTATAAATGTGGCCACGAGTTTAAATAACATATTATGGATGATAGTAAAATTGTAGTTTATAAAACCTTCGAAAATCCGATGGAAGCGAATATTGTAAAAACACGCTTATTGGATGCAGGATTTAATTGTTTCCTTACGGGAGAAAATGCAGCATTGGTTTATCCGGTTTTTAATACTTCGATAAGTGGCGTTCAACTACATGTTTTTGATGGCGATGTTGAAGCGATTAATCAGTTTTTGACGGAAGACGAAGCTTTGGAAGGTTTGTGAAAAAGTTGTCAGGAGTTAGTGTTCAGGTGTCAGTTTCCTTAATTGTTGCCAAAGGTTTTAATAAACTCGTCATTGCTAGGGGAAAAACGACAGCTTTTTTTTCACTCGTTGGCGTCCCCGCCAACGAGAAATAGGTAAACATTTTTATCATATAATCAATTTTATTAGCTTTAAGTCTATCTATACTAGACATCAATGCTAAAATCATATCATCCAGAATTTCTTACTGCAACAATTTTGAATTGGCAACACTTGCTAAGTGCTGATTTTAAGAAAATAATTGTGAATACTTTGAGTTGGCTAGTAAAACAGAGACGGTGCAAGATTTATGGCTTCGTGATTATGCCTAATCACATCCATTTGTTGTGGAAAATTGAAGACGGGTTTGATAGGGCTAACGTTCAAGGTGCATTATTAAGTTTCACTGCTCATGAGTTTAAAAAGTGCTTACGAGGCAATGAAATGCTGCTTGAAAACTACCAAGTTAATCTTATTGATCGCTCATTTCAATTTTGGCAACGAGATTGTGTTGTTAAAGAATGTTGGGGTGAAGAATTTTTAAAACAAAAGTTAGATTATATTCACAATAATCCGTTGCAGGTACATTGGAATTTAAGTGATTTTCCAGAGAATTATTATTGGTCGTCCGCTTCGTTTTATGAAAGTGGAGAAAGTCCATTTGAATTTATAACCTATTACAAAGAGTGAATTCAGCTTTCTTTTGTTGGCGTTCTCGCAAAGTAGTGCATTAAAATCATGCGATTGTTATAAGCATATTTGCACGTTGGCGGGGACGCCAACGAGGGAATAAGAGAGTGGGTTTTCTCTTGTTGGCGTCCCCGCCAACGAGTATTATGAAATTTAAGACATTGAAGAGGATGCCAATGAGAGAAGGAGGAACGATGGAAGCAATCTTGTCAACTAACAAGGGCATATATATTATCATTACCATAAGTTAAATAGACTGGATGGAAATGAAAACCCCGCAGGCAAGCGAAGCGCAGGCGAGGAGTTGTAATATACAGCCAGACGAATAAAGATAGTAGCAGTGTTATTGCTCTTCTAAAAAGTCATCAGGAATTAGTGGTCAGGTATCAGTCCAAATAAAACCCCCAATTAGCATTAAGCCAATTGGGGGTTTTATTTACTAAGTGTTAGATTTCTCCCTTTAGTCGAAATGACCGGAGAACTAACAAACTATGATGCTTGTGCAGCTTTCGCGGCAGCTTCTTTTCTAATGATATTTAATGCGCCGCCAGCTTTGAACCACTCAATCTGTTGTTCGTTGTAGCTATGGTTAACTTCAAATTGCTCTGTAGAACCATCGGCATGGTGTAATACCAACGTTAATGGTTTGTTTGGTGCAAATTCTGTTAAACCTACAATGTCAATCACATCATCCTCTTGAATTTTATTGTAATCTTCTTTGTCGGCAAAAGTTAAGCCCAACATGCCCTGTTTTTTCAAGTTGGTTTCGTGGATACGAGCAAAAGATTTTACCAATACAGCACGTACACCTAAATGACGAGGCTCCATAGCAGCGTGCTCACGAGATGAACCTTCTCCATAGTTTTCATCGCCAACAACGATAGAACCAATTCCTTCTGCTTTGTAGGCACGTTGTGTAGCTGGTACAGGACCGTACTCACCAGTCAATTGGTTTTTAATATCGTCAGTGTTATCGTTAAAATAGTTTACCGCACCAATTAACATGTTGTTAGAAATGTTATCTAGGTGACCACGGAATTTTAACCATGGACCAGCCATAGAAATATGGTCGGTAGTACACTTACCTTTAGCTTTGATTAACAGTTTTAAGCCTTTCAAATCTGTACCTTCCCAAGCTGCAAAAGGGTCTAGCAATTGCAGACGGTGAGAAGTTGGTGAAACGGCTACTTCAACATTAGAACCATCCTCAGCTGGTGCTTGATAGCCTGCATCTTCTACAGCATAACCTTTTTCTGGCAATTCCCAACCCGTAGGCTCATCTAATTTTACCTGCTCGCCTTTATCGTTAGTTAAAGTATCAGTTAATGGATTGAAACTTAAATCGCCCGCGATAGCCAAAGCAGCTACAATTTCTGGAGAAGTTACGAAGGCGAAGGTGTTGGGATTACCATCGGCACGTTTAGCAAAGTTTCTGTTAAACGAGTGTACGATGGTATTTTTCTCCGCTTTCTCCGCACCTGTTCTGTCCCACATACCAATACATGGACCACAGGCGTTGGTGAAGATTGTGGCATCTAAATCAGTGAAAGTGTCTAATAAACCATCACGGTGTGCGGTATAGCGTACTTGCTCAGAGCCTGGGTTGATACCAAATTCAGCTTTTTTACCCAAACCTTTTGCAATAGCTTGCTTCGCTACCGAAGCAGCACGAGATAAATCTTCGTATGACGAGTTGGTGCAAGAACCAATTAAACCCCATTCTACTTTAGTTGGCCATCCATTAGCGGCGGCAACTTCTTTCATTTGCGAAATAGGTGTAGCCAAATCTGGTGTAAATGGACCGTTTAAGTAAGGTTCTAATTCATCAAGATTGATTTCAATTAATTGGTCAAAATATTTTTCAGGTGCTGCGTAAACTTCGTCATCACCAGTTAAGTGTTCTTTTACGGCGTTTGCAGCATCGGCAACATCAGCACGATCAGTCGCACGTAAATAACGTTCCATGCTTTCATCGTAACCAAAAGTAGAAGTAGTAGCACCAATCTCTGCACCCATGTTACAGATAGTGCCTTTACCAGTACAACTTAGGTTGATAGCACCGTCGCCAAAATATTCTACAATAGCGCCAGTACCACCTTTTACAGTTAAGATACCAGCAACTTTCAAGATCACATCTTTAGCTGAAGTCCAACCGTTTAATTTACCGGTTAACTTCACGCCAATCAGTTTAGGGAATTTTAGTTCCCAAGGTAAACCCGCCATTACATCGCAAGCATCTGCACCGCCAACACCAATGGCCAACATACCTAAACCACCCGCATTTACCGTGTGGCTATCGGTGCCAATCATCATCCCGCCAGGAAAAGCATAGTTTTCTAAAATTACTTGGTGAATGATACCAGCACCTGGTTTCCAAAAACCAATGCCGTATTTATTAGAAACCGAAGAAAGGAAGTCAAAAACTTCTGCACTTTCGGTTTTTGCATGGGGTAAGTCAATTTCTGCACCTAATTTAGCAGTGATTAAGTGGTCACAATGTACAGAAGAAGGTACGGCAACTTTTGGTCTGCCGGCTTGCATAAATTGCAATAGCGCCATTTGAGCGGTTGCATCTTGCATTGCTACTCTATCTGGAGCAAAATCTACGTAATCCGCACCGCGAGTAAACGCTTTATTTGATTTTCCATCCCAAAGGTGTGCGTATAATATCTTTTCTGAAAGTGTTAAAGGTCTACCAACTAAAGCACGAGCCGCATCTACACGTTCGCCAAAGGTTGAGTACACCTTCTTAATCATTTCTATATCAAATGCCATAATTATTTTTTTAAAAAATTACTGTCAGTTACTGACATAAACTAAATTAAACAATTTTTAACAGACTTATTTTTGAGAATTGTCAAATTCTGTTATTTAAAACCATTCTATGATAAACAAAGAGGCTATCTGATATCTCGGATAGCCTCTTATTTTTAACAAATGATATGTTGATTTGTTTCTTACTGTTTTGTAGAAATAGGGGTAAACTTAGTTAGGTTGATACCTTCAACTGCTAATTTATATTCTTCGATGCTTGGGATACGACCTAAGATTGCAGAAAGAACTACTACTGGCGTAGATGCCAATAAAGATTCTCCTTTTTTACCATCTTTGTCCTCAACCACACGACCTTGGAACAAACGAGTAGAAGTAGCCATTACTGTATCTCCTTTAGCTGCTTTCTCTTGATTACCCATGCATAAATTACAACCTGGACGCTCTAAATACATGATATTTTCATATTCGGTACGAGCTGCACTTTTTGGTAAAGCATCGCTGAATTCAAAGCCAGAATATTTTTGTAAATATTCCCAGTCGCCTTCTGCTTTTAACTCGTCGATGATGTTATAAGTAGGAGCAGCAACCACCAAAGGAGCTTTGAATGATACAGAACCGGTTTGCGTCTCTACGTTTTTCAACATTTGAGAAACGATTTTTAAATCGTCTTTGTGTACCATGCAAGAACCTACGAAACCAAGGTCTACTTTTTTATCGCCACCGTAGAAAGTTAAATCTCTGATGGTATCGTGTGTATAGCGTTTAGAAACATCAACGTTGTTCACATCTGGATCGGCAATCATTGGCTCGTTAATGATATCCAAGTCAATCACTACTTCTGCGTAATATTTGGCGTTATCATCTGGCATTAAAGCTGGTTTGATGCCAGTTTTGATTTCTTCGATGCGTTTATTTGCTTTGTTAATCAATCCTTGAAGAACTTGGTTATGGTTGTCCATACCTTTGTCTATCATGATTTGAATACGGTTTTTTGCAATTTCTAACGATTCGATTAAAGTATCATCTTGAGAAATACAGATAGAAGCTTTTGCTTTCATCTCTGCAGTCCAATCTGTGAAAGTAAAGGCTTGGTCAGCTAATAAAGTACCAATGTGCACCTCGATAATACGACCTTGGAATACGTTTTCGCCATCAAACTGTTGTAGCATTTGCAATTGTGTAGCATGCACAACATCACGGAAATCCATGTGCTCTTTCATTGCACCTTTGAAAGTTACTTTTACCGATTCAGGAATTGGCATAGAAGCCTCGCCAGTTGCCAAAGCTAGGGCTACTGTACCAGAATCTGCTCCGAAAGCAACACCTTTAGACATACGTGTATGTGAATCTCCACCGATGATAATAGCCCATTCATCAATGGTGATGTCGTTCAATACTTTGTGAATAACGTCGGTCATAGAGTGATACTCGCCTTTAGGGTCGCGAGCAGTAATTACACCGAACTCATTCATGAATTTCATCAATTTCGGGATGTTAGCTTGTGCTTTTTTATCCCAAACAGATGCCGTGTGGCAACCCGATTGATAAGCGCCATCAACAATTGGAGAAATAACTGTTGCAGCCATTGCCTCTAATTCTTGAGCGGTCATTAAGCCTGTAGTATCTTGAGAACCTACGATGTTTACTTCTACACGAACGTCAGAACCAGCATGTAAAACTTGGCCTTGTGCTAAACCTACTGCATTTTTATTGAATATTTTCTCAACCGCTGTTAAGCCTTGACCCTCGATAGATACTTCCTTGGCGGGAGCATAAACTAGGGGAGCTTCAATTCCTAAAGTTCTAGCTGCAAAAGTTTGGATTTTTTTACCAAAAACTATGGCATAAGAACCTCCAGCTTTGATGAACTCCATTTTTTGCGGCGTCAATGCTTTTGAAATATCAATCAGCTCCTGATTTCCATTAGCTAATTTTTTAGTCTTTGTATTGATGGTCAAAACAGTTCCTGTTGCTACAGAAAAAGCTTCTTCTAAAATTGGTTCGCCGTTTTCGTTACGAATAAAATCGCCGTTTTCGTCAGTTTTCTTTGCCCAGTTTTTAAGGTCTATACCTATGCCGCCTGTTACATCAACCGTGGTTAAGAAAATTGGAGAAATACCGTTGGTACCACCTACAATTGGAGCAATGTTTACAAATGGAACGTAAGGGCTAGAGCGTTTACCTGTCCAAAGTGCTACGTTGTTTACGCCCGACATACGTGAAGAGCCAACGCCCATGGTGCCTTTTTCTGCCACCAACATCACGCTTGCATCTGGGTATTGTGCTTGTAAAGCTTGGATTTCTTGCTGCGCTTCAGGTGTAATCATGCATTTGCCATGCAATTCACGATCCGAGCGAGAGTGGGCTTGGTTACCTGGTGATAATAAATCCGTAGAAATATCACCAATACCAGCAATAAAAGTTACCACTTTAATTTCTTCGGCAACTTCAGGTAATTCTGTAAAGAACTCAGCTTTTGCGTAACTCTCTAATATTTGCTTAGCAATAGCATTTTCATTGTGGTAAGCTTCTTTTAAACGATCTGTATCTGCATCGTACAAGAAAACCTGTGTTTTAAGCACATCAGCAGCTTTTTGTGCTTTCTCGGCATCATCAGTTAAAGCGATGTCTAATAAAACTTTAATAGAAGGTCCGCCCTTCATGTGGGATAACAATTCGAAAGCAAAATCAGGTGTAATTTCAGCAACTGCAGCTTCACCTAAAATAATTTCTTTTAAGAATTGGGCTTTTACAACAGCTGCACTAGTAGTGCCTGGCAAGGTGTTGTAAATAAAAAACTTAACTGAATCTTCTCTGTTAGCGTTGTTTATGTCTTTGATTTGAGCGATAATTTCGCTTAATAATTCAGCTCCATCAATAGGTTTAGGGTGAAGATTTTGGGTTTTTCTCTCTTCAATCTCCTGGATATAATCGTTGTAAATACTCATCTTAGATATTTTATTCTTTTTTACATAGGTTAGTGCAATAAAATACACTTCCGCTTTTTAAAAAGAATACTGTTTTTCGTGGATTAATTTGTGTTTAACGACCAAATAACACAGTTTTATGGTCAAGACCAAAAATAGCAAAAAACAAGCTTTAAATATAATTTAGGCAGGCAATTAGCTAATTTGGAATTATTCTAAACAACTTAACGGTGGCCATAAAACCAAGTGGTTTTTTCTTGTCAAGTACAAATGCTAACTAGGCCTTAATTCTACTTTTTTCCAAGGTTCTTAATTTCTTTTTTAGTCATCTCTTTTTGGATAATTTCTTTGGTAATTATAGATGTGTAATATTCTGGAAATCTTAAAAAATTATTTGCATCTTCTTTTGTGCTAAAATATGGCTTAACGGTTCCGTGCATATTGCCATTTAATTTTTCTCCTTTTTTATTAATTACCTCTACAGATTTGAGGTAGTTTACATGTAAAACAAAAAAGTAGCCATCAGCACTAACATTATTTATAGCTAAAGCATCTCCTGGAAAAACCACTTGACCTACTTTTACTAAAAAGCCTTTCCTTAAACCTTGGTAACTCGCTAAAGTTCCATCTTCATGTTCTATCATCAAAGCATTATGTTTTCTCTTTGCTTCGTAGTTGTTGTTATCATCATCGTATAAATCAGTACTCTTAACGATTGTCCCTTTTCTTATAGCAACTACGGTATCTGCTTGTTCAGTATAAAAATTAATGATGTTTACGATAGCTGGAGATTTTGTTGTCACTTTTGTTTTTTTGCCGTCAGCATAAGGTAAAGTGTATAAAAAGTTAGGATTAAATTTAGGGTTTAGCTTTCCTAGAACAACTTTGTAGGTATATGATAAGCTGATATCCTGGTCTTTGTTGTTTGGATAGAACGTTAAGAAATTGTCTCCATCAGACCTAATGTTGAAAACTGGGTTGGCTATTTCAGATGTGTTAGAGGAGCTAGTAAGGTTTAATGCAATGGTATAATTACCCGGAACACTTTTATTCGCTATTAGGTTTACGCTGCCATCTTTGTTTCGTTTCGTAGTGATAGTTACCTCTCTAACTTGAGCATTTACATTTAACCAAATAAAGCAGTTGGTTAGAAATAATAGAAATTTAAGATTGTTCATTTAAGATTGATTTAGAACTAAAATTAAAAATTTCTGATAACTTTTGTGGATATAAATGAGAATTAAAGAAGTTCATTTATAAACCCTTCCAGTAACAACTAACTAATATCCCTAGGTATACATATTCTGAAATCTTAAGTATTTTTTAGTAGAAAAGTATATATTTCATTTTGCGGAAAGAACTTATGGAAACTATCTACGTTAGTTTTGAGTAAGAATATTTTGCAGCTTACAATTTCTCAAAACGATAACCTTGGTTAAGGAGGAATTCAATTGTCCTTGGTAGCGCATATTCTAACCTATCCCAAGCCTTTAAGCTATCGTGAAATACAATGATTGAGCCATTTCGCGTATTTTTAATTACGTTTTCATAACATTTTTCTGGAGCTAAATTGATGTCAAAATCACCACTTAGTACATCCCACATCACTATATCTAGTTTCTGATTATGGGTTGTAGGTTGTGGCTTGCCCATAACTCGCAACTCGCAACTCTTAACTAAATCCTTAATCTGACTTTTCTTAATCCTCCCATATGGCGGGCGAAACAAATTTGTATTTGTTAATTCTTGGCATTTCCAAAAGTTTTCAATGTAGGTTTTGTCGTCGGTTTTCCATCCTTTTAGGTGGTTGTAGGTATGGTTTCCAATAGCATGACCTTCGCTTTTAATGCGCTCAAAAACTTGCGGATGCTTTTGGATGTTGTCGCCAATGCAAAAAAACGTAGCTTTAACATCAAAGGTTTTTAATGTATTTAATACAAAGTCTGTAACATTTGGTATTGGGCCATCGTCAAAGGTGAGATAAACGATTTTTTCTTTGGTATCTTTATTCCAAATTAAATTAGGATAAAACCATTTGAGAAAAAAGGGTGGCCTAACGGTGTACATGCTGTAAAAGTAATATTTACTGACTATAGTTGAAAATTTACAGAAAACGAGCTCCCGTTTATTTATAATTGTGAACGAATTTATGAGACAATCTTCTAAAATAAGCTTTTTGTTTGCGGCACTTTCTCTGTCGGCTGTAAGTTTTACGGTTTCTGCACAGGAGCTAATTACTATCCAAGACGCTGTAGATAAGACGTTAAAAAATAACTTGCAGGTTAAACAAGCGCAGTTTAGTGCAGCATTAGCTGATGAGACTTACGGACAATCTAGAAACGCATTACTCCCAACCGTTAGCGGAAATATCAACGGAAACAGAAACTTCGGTAGGAGTATCGATCCGTCTACTAACCAATTTATCAGTCAGCAGTTTGATGCAGCCAGTGGAAGTCTAAATGGAAGTGTAGACTTATTTGCTGGAGGCCAGAAGATTAATCAAATTAAGCAAAACAAACTGCTGTTAGATGCAGATAAGGCTAATGTAGATAAAGTAAAAAACGATTTGATTCTTCAAGTTGTTACATCTTACATGCAAATTTTGTTCAATAAAGACTTGCTGAAGGCGGCAGAAGCGCAATTGGTAGTCGCTAAACAGACAGCAAATCAGCAGCAGCAACTATTGGATGTGGGTAACAAAACTTTGGCAGACGTTTCGCAATCTAAATCTCAGGTTGCTGTTTCAGAACTGGAAGTTACTAATGCACAAAATAATCTAGCTATTTCTTATTTAACGCTTAATCAATTAATGGAGTTGCCTTCCGATAATAAATTTGAGGTGCAAGCGCCTCTGGTAGATGCGATAACAATAGCGAAAAATGATTATTCTGCCCCAGAGGTAGTCTCTATTGCGATGAATGCTTTTCCAGATATTAAGCTAGCTGCTTTAAGAAGCCAAGCTGCAGAAAAAGGCATTAATGTTGCCCGTGGAACTTATTTTCCTCGCTTATCTTTTGGAGGTGGTTTAGGTACTAACTATTCGAGTCGATTCTCTGCTCTTGCTAATCAAACATTCTACGATCAAATTCAAGATAACTTTAACCAGTTTGTAGGTTTTAGTCTTTCTATTCCTGTTTTCAATGGTTTTACTTCTCGTTCAAATGTAAGAAGAGCGAAAATCAATTATCAAAATATCCAAGTGCAAGAACAGTTGGCTAAAAATAACCTCAACAAAGTTATTTATCAGGCAGTTGCCGATTTAAGAGCTGCTGAAAGTAGATTCCGATCTACTACAAACGCATTTGCTGCACAAAAGGATGCTTTTTTCGTAATCGAACAGCGCTATAACGTTGGTTTGGCTAATTCTGTAGAATTTAGTACTGCACAAACGAATAGAAACAAAGCAGAAATAGATATGATACAGGCTAAGTACGATTTGTTATTCAAATCGAAAGTGATAGATTACTATTTAGGCAAACAAATCGCATTTTAATATTTAAAGAACATCGCCAAATAAGGCATATTACTATAATTATGAAGTTAAAACACATTTTAATAGGCGCAGGTGCAATCATCGCAATACTAATCGTATTGGCTGCTACTGGTGTAATTGGTAAAAAGCAGGTAGAGAAAGTTACTGTAGAAAAAGCAGGGAATAAAACGGTTATCGAAACTGTAACTGCAAGTGGTAAAATACAGCCTGAAACAGAAGTTAAACTAAGCTCGGAAGTTTCTGGTGAAGTAACGGAGCTTTTGGTTAAAGAAGGCGATGTGGTAAAGAAAGGGCAGTTGTTGTGTAAGGTTCGTCCAGATATTTTGCAGTCTAGTTACGAACGTACGGTTGCTTCTTATAATGCTCAAAAAGCTAGTGTGGCTTCGGCTCAACAACAATTGGTACAAGCGGAGGCTAACTTTGTAAACGCAGAGGCAACTTACAAGCGTAATGTTGAACTTTTTAATAAAAAAGTGATTTCTGCAGCAGAGTTCGATAATGCTAAAGCGGCATATTTAACAGCAAAATCTACGCTGGCTAGTGCAAAAGAAGGTGTAGTAGGAGCTAAATTTAATTTGGAACAAACCGGAGCTAGTGTAAAAGAGGCTGGCGCTAACTTAGCTAGAACTACTATTTACGCTCCTGTTGATGGCGTAGTTTCTAAACTTTCAATTGAGCTGGGTGACCGTATTTTGGGTACTTCGCAAATGGCAGGTACAGAAATTATGCGTATTTCTAACTTGAGCAGTATGGAAGTAAATGTAGATGTGAACGAAAATGATATTAACCGCGTAACTTTAGGCGATAGCGCAACCGTAGAAGTCGATGCTTTTGCAGGTAAGAAATTTAGAGGTGTGGTGACGGAAATTGCAAGTTCTTCAACTGCAGTTGGTGCCACTACAACATCGGTAGATCAAGTAACTAACTTCTCGGTAAAGGTAAGATTGTTAGCTGCATCATATAGTGCAGTTAAAGGTGGTGCAAAAGATTTGCCTTCGCCATTTAGGCCAGGTCTTTCTGCTACGGTTGATATTGAAAGTGAAACGGTGAACGGCTTAGCTGTACCAATTCAGGCAATTTTTACTGATGCTAAGACTGACGGTGATAATAGTAGCAGTGCTCAAGATGCCGAAAAGCAAAAGAGTAAACTTAATGATAAGCAGGTTAAACAATATATCTACTTGTTTGATGCCAAAGCTTCTACAGTGAAAAAAGCAGAAGTGACTACAGGTATCCAAAATGATCAGTTTATTATTGTGAAAACAGGGATAAAAGCTGGACAGGAAATTGTATCTGGTCCTTACTCTGCTATACAAAATAAACTTAAAGATGGTTTGAAGGTAGAGAAAACGGCTAAGGATAAGTTGTTTACTTCTGAAAGCAAAAAGTAAACACTACAAATCATAATATTTAATTATTTTTGCAAAGGTTTAAAAAGGTGCTCATCGCATTTTTTTAAACCTTTTGTTTTTAATCCGTGTTTAAAATTAAATATCCGCTTTAAGAGAATTAGATATGAGTGCACCTAAAATAGCCATGATTGGCGGTGGAAGTTGGGCAACTGCCATCATCAAAATGCTTTCCGATAATGTTTCGGAGAAGGAGATTTTTTGGTGGATGCGAAATGAAGAGGCGATTACACACATCAGAAATTATAAACACAATCCGAGCTACTTAAGTGCAGTTGAGGTTAAACTGAAACCAGAGAATGTTTCATCTGATATTAAGTATATTATTGCTGAAGCAAATTATGTGGTGCTAAATGTGCCTGCAGCGTTTTTAAAAGAGACCTTAAAGGATATTACACCAGCTCAGTTAAAAGGTAAAAAAGTAATCTCTGCCATTAAGGGGATTGTGCCAGAAGATAATTTGATTATTGGTGATTTCTTACATGAGAAATACGAGTTGGCTTACGAAGATATTTTGGTAATTAGTGGTCCTTGCCACGCAGAGGAAGTTGCTTTGGAGAAACTTTCTTACCTAACCATCGCATGTACAGATGTAAACTCTGCAAGTGTTTTTGCTGGTTATTTAAATACTCGATACATTAAGACTAATATCTCAGATGATATTTTTGGGACGGAATATGCTGCGGTACTTAAAAATATTTACGCGGTAGCCAGTGGTATTTGTCATGCGGTAGGCTATGGCGATAATTTTCAGGCAGTACTTATTTCAAATGCCATACGCGAAATTGAACGGTTTGTTGGCGTAGTCCATCCAATAGAAAGAGATATAAAAGAATCGGCCTACCTGGGCGATTTAATGGTGACTGCTTATTCTCAATTCAGTAGGAATAGAACTTTTGGTAACATGATAGGGAAGGGCTATACTGTGAAATCTGCACAGTTAGAAATGAACATGATTGCCGAAGGTTATTATGCTGCCAATTCAATGCATCGTATTAACGAAAAATATAAAGTTGATATGCCGATAAGTGAAGCAGTTTACCAAATCCTGTACGAACGAAAATCTCCCCACATAGAGATGAAACTGTTGACGGAGAAGTTAAGTTAAGCTCCTAGATACTCCTAAATGGGAAGCTTTGTAGTTTTATGTAAATGAGCAAAAACTCTAAAAACCAAACCTTTCTATTGTTTGTTCTCTACTCATAAAACTTAATACTTAACAAGATGAAAAAGAGATATATGTTAGGCTTAGTTGCTGTAGCTGCGCTAGGTTTATTTTCATTAAAAGCCACTGCTCAAGAGAAAAAAACTGAAGCTGGTAAAGTTATCCAGAAAACAGGCAAGGCGGTAGAAAAAGGCGCAAATGCGGTTGGCAATAAAACCGCTGAAGTAGCGGTTAAAGGCAGCGCAAAGGTTGCAGACCAAACCTTCAAAGGGAAAATGGCGCCAGATGGCACTAATGTTTACATCGATGGTAAAAACCGTAAATATTATGTGAACAAAAAAGGAGCTAAGGTGTATTTAAAAGCTAGTGAGATTAGGAATAAGCCAGCTCAGTAGTGCGTAAGCTGTCATTTCGAACGAGTTTTTCACAAGGAGAAATCTCAAAGTGATATACACAAATTTATGGGGCGGTAGTGACTTGTAGTAAGTAGATATCTCATCGCTGTGCTGCGCTCGAATAAATAAGCAAAGCCCCGAAATTGGACTGAACCCCAAAAGTTGGACGAAGTTAAAAATTAATTAAGATTGAGAGCCC